>Ga0308167_1001240_pt1 | contig 31772 bp, 32 predicted proteins | sample PhyCR1_2_FD_202138 | JGI IMG/M metagenome (GOLD analysis project Ga0308167, IMG submission 202138) | Phyllosphere microbial communities from UC Gill Tract Community Farm, Albany, California, United States - DLSLRC.R1 | ecosystem: Host-associated > Plants > Phyllosphere > Unclassified | place... | reverse complement strand
TTGCGCAGCGTGGCGTTAGTCGGTGTAGTCGGCGTTTCCTGTTGCATGTGCATCCCAGAGCAGGCGGCTGTCCAGCCACTCAACAGACATAATGGTCAGGATCACGGCGGCGCCAAAAAACAGCGCTGCCGGTCCCATGGTAAAAGCCAGCAGCTGATCACGGTTGACCAGCGACATGGTTAACGAAATGACGAACAGATCGAGCATCGACCAGCGGCCAACCCAGGTCACCACCCGCAACAGGCGGATGCGGGTTTTCAGTCCCTGTTCGCAGCGAAAATGGATGCTTAACAGCAGCGTCAGCATCACCAGCACTTTAGTAAACGGCACCAGAATACTGGCGATAAACACGATGGCGGCGATGGGAATATTGCCGGAACCCAGCGAGACAATGCCGGAGAAAATAGTGTCTTCGCGCCGCGATCCGTTGAGATAGACGATGGAGATCGGCATCAGATTGGCCGGGATTAACAGCACGATTGAGGCGATCAGCGCTGACCAGGATTTTTGCAGGCTGTGGCGGCGACGGAAGTCGAGCGGGGTGTGGCAGCGCGGACAGCGGCCTCGCGCATCCGGTACGCCGGTGTTGTGGCAGTTCAGGCAGACCTGCAGGTCATCACGCGCCATATTGCCGGGGCTTTGCGGATAGAAATGGTCCCACAGCTGCTCAATATTCAGATGGATCAGCGTCAGCACGCTCAGCACCGTCAGCGCGATATAGGCCACCAGTCCATAGCCGAGTTCCAGCGAGGCGTAGTCCTGCACCTTGATTGAGGCGACGGCAATGCCGATCAGGTAGATATCCAGCATCACCCACTCTTTGAGCTTTTCCAGCATCAACAGCACCGGGCGTAAGTTCATTCCCAGCCGATGGCCGATGCCCAGATAGCAGATGCCGGCGACCAGCGTGACCGGCGCGCCAATGGTGCAAAACGCCACCATCGAGGCGGTCAGTACATCACCCTGCTGGGTCATCTGGACAACGCCTTCCAGCACGCTGGCATTGATGCGCATACCGAGCAGCCGGATATCGACCAGCGGCAGGGAAAATGCAAACGGCATTAACACCATCATGGTGGCGGCCATCGCCATTAATCGGGTCATCGGCCAGTCACGACCGCTGAGAATTTGTGCGTTGCAGCGCGGGCAATGAGCCGACTGATGCGATTTCACATCCGGTAAGGAAAAAAGGGTATCGCATTGCGGGCAACGCTGATAACGTGCGTGAGGCAATGTCTGGCTGATAGCGTGAATTTTCATAGGGTGATGCAATATTCGCTCATCGTAAGTAACACATATCGGTCGTTAAGACAGCGCCTGTGTGCCTGTCTCGGGCATCACGCTTCGATCCACAGAATGCTAAGGGTATAGTAACTAACGCTATGATTCACCTTGTGGCTCTGGATATTTAGTGCTTATTTTTAACAAGCGGTGAAATAACCCCGCTCAGATGTTATTGGTAACGGTTAAATAATGAACAAAACTGCCTTTTACGCCGATTTGAATCGCGATATGCGCGCCTTACTGGCGGGAGAAACGGCGTTCCTCGCCGCAATGGGTAACTTTAGCGCGCTGTTGTATGAACGTCTCGAAGGCGTGAACTGGGCAGGTTTTTACCTGCTGACGGAAGCGGATACGCTTGTGCTGGGCCCGTTCCAGGGCAAAATCGCCTGTGTGCGCATTCCGGTCGGTAAAGGGGTGTGCGGTACCGCGCTGGCAGAAGATAAAGTGCAACGCGTTGATGATGTGCATGCTTTCCCCGGTCACATCGCCTGTGACGCGGCCAGTAATGCTGAGATTGTGATTCCTCTGAAAGTGAATGGCACTGTGGTTGGGGTGCTGGACATCGACAGCGTAGAGTACAATCGCTTTGACAGCGACGACGAATCGGGGCTGGTCACACTTACTGATGGGCTTTGTGAAGTGCTTGCGAACAGCGACTTAGAAAAATATCTGCAGCTGACGCGCAGCTAATCGACTGGATCACATGGCATTTAGCGATGTTGTCATTATAATGTCGCCTGTTCATGCCTGCGCTGGTCGGCAAACCCGTTGTAATCAGGAAATTTCATGGAAAATCAACCTAAGTTGAATAGCAGTAAAGAAGTCATCAGCTTTCTGGCGGAGCGCTTTCCGCACTGCTTTAGCGCTGAAGGTGAAGCGCGTCCGCTCAAGATCGGTATCTTTCAGGATCTGGTCGAGCGTGTTCAGGGCGAAATGAATCTGAGCAAAACGCAGTTGCGTTCTGCCTTACGCCTTTATACCTCAAGCTGGCGTTATCTGTACGGCATCAAAGCCGGTGCGACGCGTGTCGATCTCGACGGTAACGCCTGTGGCGTGCTGGACGAGCAGCACGTCGAGCACGCACGCAAGCAACTGGAAGACGCCAAAGCGCGTGTTCAGGCGCAGCGTGATCAGCAGCGTGCCGCCCGTCGTGAAGCAGGCGAAAGCGAAGAGGGCGCGGCACCGCGTCGTCCACGCAAGCCGGCTGCGCGTAAACCTGCCGAAGGCGATGCCGCGCGTAAACCGCGTCCGCAGACCGCAGCAGAACGCCCGACCGCCTCACAGCACCGCAAACCGGCCCCACGCCCGGAGCAGCAAGCCCGACCCATCACTGATACCTCAACTTTGCAGCCCGGCCAGAGTATTAAAGTTAAAGCAGGCAAAAGTGCGATGGACGCGACCGTTCTTGAAGTATCTAAAGACGGCGTTCGGGTCCAGCTCGCTTCCGGCATGGCAATGATTGTGCGCGCAGAACACTTGCAGTTCTGAAACGGAGGCTGACCCCGGCATGAACACCCTTTTTAAAATTGGACTTATTGCGGGCCTGCTGTTGTCAGGCCCTTCCTTTGGCGCGGAGAACATTACCCGCGCCGACCAGATTCCCCAGCTCCACGAAGATCCGCAGGACCCGACGGTCAGCGAACGTGTCACCTCACGCTTTACCCGTTCCCACTATCGCCAGTTCGACCTGAATCAGGACTTTTCAGCGAAAATTTTTGATCGCTACCTGAACATGCTCGATTACAGCCATAACGTGCTGCTGGCCTCGGATGTGGCGCAGTTTGCCAGCAAAAAAAACCTCGTCGGCGATGAGCTGCGCAGCGGTAAGCTGGACCTGTTTTACGATCTCTACAATCTGGCGCAGAAGCGCCGTTTTGAGCGCTATCAGTATGCGCTGACGGTGCTGGATCGCCCGATGAATTTTACCGGCAATAACACCATCGACATTGACCGGGCTAAAGCCCCGTGGCCGAAAGATCAGTCTGAACTGAACGCGCTGTGGGATGCCAAGGTCAAATATGACCAGCTGAGCCTGAAACTGGCCGGCAAAGATGAGAAAGAGATCCGCGAAGTGCTGACCAAGCGCTACAACTTCGCCATCCGTCGTCTGGCACAGAGCAACAGCGAAGATGTGTTCCAGCTGGCGATGAACGCTTTTGCGCACGAAATCGATCCGCATACCAACTACCTGTCGCCGCGCAACACCGAGCAGTTCAACACCGAAATGAGCCTGTCACTGGAAGGTATCGGCGCGGTGCTGCAGATGGATGACGATTACACCGTGATCAATTCGATGGTAGCAGGCGGTCCGGCAGCGAAAAGTAAAGCCATTACCGTTGGCGATCGCATCGTCGGCGTCGGTCAGCCAGGCAAGCCAATGGAAGATGTGATTGGCTGGCGTCTGGATGACGTTGTGGCAAAAATCAAAGGGCCGAAAGGCAGCAAAGTCCGACTCGAAGTGTTGCCAGCCGGTAAGGGAACCAAAACCCGCACCGTAACGCTGACGCGTGAGAAGATCCGTCTGGAAGATCGGGCGGTCAAAATGAGCGTCAGAAATGTCGGTAAGCAGAAAGTCGGCGTACTTGATATTCCGGGCTTCTATGTTGGCCTGACCGATGACGTTAAAGTGCAGCTGCAGAAACTGCAAAAGCAGAACGTGGATAGCGTGGTGATCGATCTGCGTACCAATGGCGGCGGCGCGCTGACTGAAGCGGTGTCACTCTCCGGACTGTTTATTCCGAGCGGCCCGGTGGTGCAGGTACGCGACAACAATGGTCGGGTACGCCAGGACAGCGATAACGATGGCGTGGTCTATTACAAAGGTCCGCTGGTGGTGCTGGTCGATCGCTTCAGTGCGTCCGCCTCTGAGATTTTCGCTGCGGCGATGCAGGATTACGGTCGCGCTGTGATTGTCGGTGAGCCGACCTTTGGTAAAGGCACCGTGCAGCAATATCGTTCTCTGAACCGTATCTACGATCAGATGCTGCGCCCGGAATGGCCAGCGCTGGGGTCGGTACAGTACACCATTCAGAAGTTCTATCGCATCAACGGCGGCAGTACGCAGCGTAAAGGCGTCACGCCAGATCTGCTGATGCCAACCGGCGTAGAAGCGGCTGAAACCGGTGAGAAGTTCGAAGACAATGCGCTGCCGTGGGACAGCATCAATGCGGCGACCTACGTCAAATCCGGCGATGTAAAACCGCTGGTGCCGCAGCTGACCCGTCAGCATGCCGATCGCATCGCACAGGACCGTGAGTTCCAGTACATCATGAAGGACATTGCCCGTTTCAATGCCCTGAAGGATAAGCGCAACATCGTATCGCTCAACCTCGCCCAGCGTGAGAAAGAGAACCACGAAGATGATGCGTCGCGTCTGGAGCGGATCAATGCCCGCTATCAGGCCGAAGGCAAAAAACCGCTGAAGAACCTGGATGAGCTGCCGAAAGATTATAAAGAGCCTGACCCGTATCTTGATGAGACGGTGAAGATTGCTAACGATCTGGCGCAACTCGACAAGTCTCAGCCGGACACCCCTGCGGCTAAATAGATCGCCGACGCGATGAAAAAGCACCGTTCAGCGGTGCTTTTTTTTTTGCCAGAAAAGCACCGGCGTTGAGCATTAATAAGCCGCGGTAAACCCGCAGGCGGGCCGGGCAGGCCAGCGGGCGTGACAAAATGTAAAGTTATGTCTTTTTAGGCACTTAAACGTTAAGGTCGCTTGAAAAGCCGCACAATGCTCATAGGATATGTATCCGCGCATAAGCGCGTGAACCACTGAGGAAGATTAACAAATATGATGCGTATTGCTCTTTTCCTGATGACCAACCTGGCTGTGATGTTGGTATTCGGGCTGATTCTCAGCCTGACAGGGATCCAGTCAAGCAGTGTTCAGGGCCTGATGATCATGGCGGGTCTGTTTGGCTTTGGCGGTGCGTTTGTTTCACTGCTGATGTCGAAGTGGATGGCACTGCGCTCGGTTGGCGGTGAAGTGATTGAACAGCCACGCAATGAAACTGAGCGCTGGCTGGTGGATACCATTGGACGTCAGGCGCAGCAGGCCGGGATTGCCATGCCGCAGGTTGCGATCTATCACGCGCCCGACATCAACGCCTTTGCGACCGGTGCCCGGCGTGATGCCTCGCTGGTGGCCGTTTCAACCGGCTTACTGCAGAACATGAGCCGTGACGAAGCGGAAGCGGTACTGGCACACGAAGTGTCGCACATCGCAAACGGCGACATGATCACCATGACGCTGATTCAGGGTATCGTGAACACCTTCGTGATCTTTGTTTCACGTATTCTGGCGCAAATCGCGGCGGGCTTTATGTCCGGCAACCGTGATGGTGAAGAGAGCAGCAACGGCAACCCGCTGGTCTATTTTGCGGTGTCGATGGTGCTGGAGTTGGTGTTTGGTATTCTTGCCAGCATCATCACCATGTGGTTCTCGCGTCACCGCGAATTCCATGCCGACGCAGGCTCTGCGAAACTGGTAGGTCGTGAGAAGATGATTGCGGCGTTACAGCGGCTGAAAACCAGCTACGAACCGCAGGAACCGAGCAGCATGATGGCGTTCTGTATTAACGGTAAAGGCAAGTCGTTCAGCGAGCTGTTTATGTCGCACCCGCCGTTAGACAAACGTATTGAAGCGCTGCGCAGCGGTCAGTATCTGAAGTAAGCGAGATAACAGCAGAAAGGCGACCTCCGGGTCGCCTTTTTTATGTCTGCGATCAGGCCGCCGCGCGGCTCTGGGTCATACGTGACAGGCTGACAATCGCGGCCACCGTCGAGAAGCCGCCCGCCAGCAGCAGCGAGGCGTGGGTGCCGCTCTGATCAAACAGATTGAACATCAGCGCCACCAGCGCCGCACCGACGCTCTGGCCCAGCAGACGGGCGGTGCCGAGCATGCCACTGGCTCCGCCGCTGCGGTGACGCGGTGCAGAGGTGATAATGGTGTGATTATTGGGCGACTGGAACAGACCAAAGCCAGCGCCGCACAGCATCATCCGCCAGATAATATCGCCATCGCCCGGCTGAGCCGGCAACAGCGCCAGCAAAAACAGCCCGGCAGCAAACATCGCCAGACCGATACCGCCCAGCAGCCCGGCATGGACCCGCTCAATTAACCGGCCGGCAATCGGGGCGAATACCATGGTCGCCAGCGGCCAGGGCGTCAGCAGCAGACCGGTGGTGACCTCATCGCGGCCCAGCACGTTCTGCAGGAAGAATGGCAGCGACACCATCGCCAGCATCTGCGCGCAGAACGAGCAGACCGAGGTGCCCATCGACAGGCTGAATATCGGAATGCGCAGCAGATCCACCGGCAGCAGCGGCACCGCCATATTGAGCTGACGGCGAATAAAGAACAGGCCGACCACCAGCAACGCCAGCAACTCTGCCAGCACCAGCCAGCCATTCTGACCCTGCGCAAAGCCGCTGAGGGCGGAAATCAGCAGGCCGAAAAACAGCGCATTCATGATGGCGCTGGGAATATCGAACTTCTGGGCGGTTGCTTTTTGCGGGTTGTCCGGCAGGGTTCGCAGCGCCAGCCACAGTGCAATCGCCCCCAGCGGGACGTTGATCAGGAACAGCCATTTCCAGCTGGCCACCGACAGAATCGCCGCCGCCACCGTGGGTCCTGCCGCGGTTGATACCGCCACGATCAGCGAGTTGATCGCCATACCACGGCCCAGATAACGCTGCGGGTAGATAATGCGTATCAGCGCCGTATTTACGCTCATCAGCGCCGCGCCGCCAAAGCCCTGTAATACTCGGGCGAAGGTCAGCATGTTAAGTGAGGTGGAGAGGGCACAAAACAGCGAGGTGGCGATAAACAGCGCCAGACCGGCCTGATAGACGCGGCGATAACCCAGCATATCGCCCAGAAACGACAGCGACAGCAGCGAGACGATAATAGCAATCTGGTAGGCGTTAACGATCCACACTGACTCTGCCGGGCTGGCATTCAGTTCACGCGCTATAGTCGGCAGCGCCACGTTGGCAATTGCGCCATCCAGCACCGCCATGGTGATGCCGAGAGCGATAGTCAGAATGGCCCAGTAGCGCTGGGCGACCGGCAGTCCGTCCTGCGGAGAAGAGAGTGACATGGTGTATTTGCTAAAGAGGGTGAATATCATCATGCTAATGAAATTGCCGCCAAAAAGCAGCGCGGGCGATGACAAAAAGTTGTCTTAAAATATGTCTTAGCCGCAATCGCCTGCGCTGGCTGTCCGCCTGAAACGGCGCATGGCTGCCGCTGCGTTGTCTGCTTAGCCGTCAGCGCGACGGCGCGCCAGCCACTCAGACCGGTCTGCAGGTGCACCGCTCCACGCTATTCCCGGTCACGATTCAGCGGGATAAACCGCACAGCGCGACGTAAAGCATTGCCGCCGCCGTCAGCCTCGCTCTATACTGACAGTCCGTTCCATTTTTTTTGAAACAGGTTTAACAAGGTGCGCGATGTCCTCTGCTGAAAATGACAAACAGCCCGATTCAGTCTCCTCGGTCCTTAAAGTATTCGGTATTTTGCAGGCACTGGGCGAAGAGCGCGATCACGGTATTACTGAGCTCGCGCAGCGCGTGATGATGTCAAAAAGTACCGTTTACCGCTTTCTGCAAACCATGAAGTCGCTGGGTTACGTTACCCAGGAAGGGGAGAGTGAAAAGTATTCGCTGACCCTGAAACTGTTTGAGCTTGGCGCGAAAGCGTTGCAGAACGTCGATCTGATCCGCAGCGCGGATGTGCAGATGCGGGAGCTGTCGCGTCTGACCAAAGAGACAATCCATCTCGGCGCGCTGGAAGAGGACAGCATTGTCTACATCCATAAAATCGATTCGCTCTATAACCTGCGCATGTATTCCCGCATCGGGCGACGTAACCCGCTGCACACCACCGCCATTGGTAAAGTGCTGCTCGCCTGGCGCGATCGTCAGGAAGTGAAAGAGATCCTGCGGGACGTTGAATTTAAGCGCAGTACTGCCAATACGCTGGTCAGCGCAGAGGCGCTGCTGGAGGCGCTGGATCAGGTCAAAATTCAGGGTTACGGCGAAGATAACGAAGAGCAGGAAGAGGGATTACGCTGCATCGCGGTACCGGTATTTGACCGCTTTGGCGTGGTGATCGCCGGACTGAGCATCTCATTCCCGACCATTCGATTCTCGGAAGACGCCCGCCAGGATTATGTGGCGATGCTGCACCGCGCAGCGCGTACCCTGTCAGCGGAAATGGGCTTTCATCACTACGAATTCTGAAAACAGCGGGCCACTGCGCCCGCTGGATGAGAATTAATTATCGATCACTTCTCCGCTCTTCTTCAGTAACGGACAATCGGTCACCCCGACCACGCCACTGTCAGTATGCAGGTATTGTGCGCTGATAAGGCCACGTGCCGTAAGGTAACTGCACTGCAGACCCAGCCCCGCGGCATTTTTGGTGCTGCCGGTTAACACGCCGTAGCCGGTAAAAAGCATTGCCAGCCAGATCAGCGCCAGTAACCCAATCGCCCGAATAAACAGTTTCATTTTGTCTCCTTGTGACAGATAACGCAGCGCTCCACGTATTGCTGCTGGCCATGATTGTACCAGCATGCCTCGCTTTTCCGGCGGGATCGATCAGAGATAACTGAAACGGTAAATTCTGCATTGATGCTAACCCCATTATCTTTTGCCAGGGCTAAGGGTAGAATGAGCGGTTACAGTGTTTGGGACATTCCACTAAGGTTTATGAGGCAGTTATGAATGAGTTAGCCGCAAATTCGGGACCACTGGTCAGCTATGGTCTGCTGGTGATTATTTTGATTGTGGCATTTATTGTCTGGTTCTTTGTAAACCGGGCCAGCGTGCGGGCCGGTGAACAGATTCAGTTACTCGAATCGCTACTGGAAGAGCAGAAAAAACAGACTATCCTGTTACGTCGTCTGGTAGATGCGCAGCCTGGCGCAGAGACCAAAAAGAGCGATGAAGATCAGGACAAACGCGATTTTATTCGCCTGATACCGGAACGTTAATCCCCGCATGGAGGCTGGATGGTCTGGAAAAACCCGTGGTACGACAGCAGTAAAACGCATCACACGCCTGAAGGCTTCCGCAATCCTGAACCCGATCTCCGTCAGCCTGGCGATCTGCAACGCTGGCGCCGCGAGCGTAAAGCGCAGGGGCTGCCGTTGCCGCCCCGAGAGGGTTATGCAGCCTTTACCGCGCAGTGGTGGCAACCGGCCGATCTGAGCGGCAGCGATAACCGCGTCTGGTGGCTGGGACATGCTGCTCTGCTCTTGCGGGTTAACCAGCGCTATATTCTGATCGATCCCGCCTTATCGTCGCGCGCGTCGCCGTTACCCTTTGCCGGCCCGCAGCGTAAAACCCCGTCACCACTGAATATCCGCGATTTGCCGCGGCTCGATCTGGTGCTGGTATCGCACAATCATTACGACCATCTTGACAGGCCGACGGTCAGGCAGATTGTGCGGCACTTTCCCGAGGCGACGTTTATTGTCCCGCTTGGTCTGGCCAGCTGGTTCACCCGTCAGGGCGTCGCCCGGGTGGAGCAACTGGACTGGTGGCAGTCGCTCCGGTTCGACGATCTCTGTATCGATGCGGTGCCGGCCCGTCACTGGAGTATGCGAACCCCGCGCGATCGAAACCGTTCACTGTGGTGCGGCTGGGTGGTGCGATCGCCCACCCTGCGTTTCTGGTTTTCGGGCGATAGTGGCTTCAGCGATAATTTACGCGAGGTGGTGACGCGTCTCGGCCCCTTTAATCTTGCTGCCTTACCGATTGGGGCCTGGGCACCCAAATGGTTCATGGCCAGTCAGCATATGGACCCGGATCAGGCGGTCGAATTATGGCGTGAGGCAGGCAGGCCGCTGACGGTACCGATCCACTGGGGCGTGTTTGAACTGGCGGATGAGTCACTGGACGCGCCGCCAGCCGAACTTGAGCATGCGCTCCAGCGGGCAGGGCAGGATAACCAACGGTTTTCTGCCTGGCGAATAGGGGAAAGTCGGGGACTGGATAATATCGACCAGGAATAATCCTAAAGCGAGCGAAATGATTTAAATCAGACTCTGTTTTATCTGACATCAATTTTTCAGTTCAAAAGCAAAATTTTTAATAAGCAAATTCCTAACCGCTGCTTTTATTTGGAGCAACCCTGACCGGGGGCTCCTGTTTTTGGTGCAAAGTGCTTTTATATTTGTACTTAATAAAGCTTTTTGTACAGGATTGGCGCTGCGTTAATCATCCTCAGCCGATTACCGCTTCGTTTATTCTTTTAGCTTTTGCCATATTTGTGAAATATTAATTTCTTATGGTATCCATTGGTTTAATGGCGGCGGGGTGCAGTAACGTCGGTTGCTGCGACCGCGATCGCAGCGGGCGGAATAGCGAAACGCTTTATTTTATCGGGCAGAAAAGGGCAACTTCTGAACCAGACGGAACATTCATTGTGAGCACTCTGGCAATTGTGTGCAAAGCTTCTCCCCGCGTTTAAAAATGGCTTGCCATTATTTTAAGGATATGTGATAACAATTCGTGGGTTAAACGAGGTACAGTTCTGTTTATGCATGGCATCTTCAGTAAAGAAGTTACGAGTAAAGACGTTGACGTTGAATACCGCTTCCTTGCCGAACCTTAATTAGTGCCTCATTCAGTAACGTCTCTGGTTTCTCTGTAAGTCAGCCTTCGGGCTAAATAAACATTCAAAGGAATTTGCAAAATGGCAAAGATTAAAGGTCAGGTTAAGTGGTTCAACGAGTCTAAAGGTTTTGGCTTCATTACTCCTGCTGACGGTAGCAAAGATGTGTTCGTACACTTCTCCGCTATCCAGGGCAATGGTTTCAAAACCCTGGCCGAAGGCCAAAGCGTTGAGTTCGAAATTCAGGACGGCCAGAAAGGCCCGGCTGCAGTAAACGTTACTGCAATCTGATTCGACTCCGACTCGGTGCACTGCACCTCGACACGGAATCTTAAAGCCCTGGCTAATTAGCCGGGGCTTTCTTTATGCTTCCGATGCGCAAACGTTAAGGGTACACTGCGCCGCGTTACCTGCTGCCGGAGCCCCTCATGTCGTTGATCTGCCCCCTTTGCCATACTCCTCTCGTCCTGACTGCACGCAGCTGGTGCTGCGAAAATCGTCATCAGTTTGATCAGGCGAAAGAGGGCTACGTCAATTTGCTGCCCGTTCAGCATAAACGCTCACGGGAGCCGGGTGACAGTGCGGAGATGATGCAGGCACGGCGCGAATTCCTCGAGGCGGGCTATTATCAGCCGCTGCGCGATCGGGTGGTCAGCCTGCTGGACGCGACGCTCTGCCGGCCGGGCAGTCAGATTCTTGATATTGGCTGTGGTGAAGGCTACTACACGGCGGCGCTGGCCGCAGCCAACAGCGAGACGGGACAGGTTTATGGGCTGGACGTCGCCAGAATGGCGATCCGGCTGGCGGCGAAGCGCTACGCTGAGGTGCTGTTCTGTGTCGCCTCCAGCCAGCGTTTACCCTTTGCCAGCCAGTCGCTGGATGCGATAGTGCGGATTTACGCCCCCTGTAATGAAGCGGAGCTGGCGCGGGTACTCAAGCCCGGTGGCATCGTGCTCACCGTGACGCCCGGTCCGCACCATCTGCAGCAGTTTAAAGCGCTGATCTATCGTGAGGTGCAGTTACACGCAGCGGAACAAAAAACCTACCCCGAATTTCACCAGATTGCCCAGCATTCGCTGCGTTACCCGATGGCACTGACCGGGGCTGCGGCCGTCACGCTGTTACAGATGACCCCTTTTGCCTGGCGGGCGCGTGACGAAGTCTGGCAAACCCTGCAGCAGAGCGAACTGTTCAACTGCGACGCCGATTTTACCCTGACGCTGTGGCAGCGCGACTAACGCGCCTCTACCAGGGTGTTATAGATGCGTTCCAGATCGTCAAGCTGCTGCACCGCGATTAACAGCCGGCGCTGTTCAAGCTGAATCACCAGAATGCCATCCTCAGAAAGGTTCATCCCCTGAATCCGCCGGTAATCAATCCAGACGCCGGCATAAAACAGCCCATTGTTTTTCATCAGCAGCTTTGGCCGACGCAACCAGAAGAGCCAGAAGGCGAGAAAGCTCAGCACCATCAGCAGCGAGGTAGTGAGCTGCGGGCCATGATGCGTGACGTTATTCCACAGCAGAATCAGCAGCAGACCGATGAAAATCAGGCTGTCAATTTTATGCCGCCGCTGCAGCGCCACCCGCAGGCGGGTCGGCCCATGACGACGCGGCAGAATTGCCTCATCGTAAATCGCAAACAGCAGCAGGGCGGCAATACAGCCTGCAATTAGCATGTCGGTCAATGACATGGTACCTCCTCAAACAGGGTGAGAGCAGCCGCCAGGGCTCAGCTCACCTCGCTCAGCGTAAAAAAAGTCGGGAGCCTGCGCTCCCGACCCGGGGTATTACAGTCCGAGCAGACCAATCCAGTAACCGAAGATACCGATGGCGAAGAAGCCAACGATAATCCACAGCGCATTGACCTTACGGCGCAGCAGCCACATACAGGCGAAGGTCAGCAGCAGCGGGACCACACCCGGCATCAGCTGATCGAGAATCGACTGTACCGTGGTGACGGTGGTTTTGCCGGTTGAATCGGTAATGCGTGACACCACCAGCGGGATGTTGACGTGGGTCCACTTGTTGACCAGTGCCCCCATGACAAACAGGCCCAGTATTGAGGCGCCCTCCGTCAGTTTTTGCAGGAAGCCGCCACCCATATCGCTAACGATATCGATCCCTTTACGATAGCCATATGCCACACCGTAGTAACGGGTCAGCAGACGCGCCAGGTTAAACAGCACGAAGAACAGCAGCGGGCCCAGCAGGCTGCCGCTCATGGCGATGCCAGCACCCAGTGCGGCAAACACCGGACGGACCGTACCCCAGAAAATCGGGTCACCGACACCGGCCAGCGGGCCCATTAAACCGACTTTGATACCGTTAATCGCACCATCATCAATGGCTGCACCGTTGGCACGCTGCTCTTCCATCGCCATGGTGACGCCCAGCACCGGCGCTGCCACGTAAGGGTGGGTGTTGAAGAACTCGAGGTGACGCTTGATCGCCTGTTTGCGTTCGTCATTGTTCTCCGGATAGAGACGGCGGATCACCGGCACCATCGAGAAACAGAAACCAAGCGCCTGCATACGTTCAAAGTTCCACGATCCCTGAAACAGGTTGGAGCGCATAAAGACAGCACGTACGTCGCCCGGCGTTAGTTTCTTTTCGACTTTGGTAATATCAACCATGTTCTCACCTGTTCCTTAATCGAGTTCGTTATCGAGATCGTTAGCGCTGGCAGGACCTGCAGGCGCACCCGCGACCCGGTTGTATTTCGGGCTGAGCTGGATGTAGAGCACCGCCATTACCACACCGATCACGCCAAGCGCGACCAGGTTGAAGTTGGTGAAGGCAGCGGTGACGAAGCCCAGATAGAAGAACGGCATCAGGTAGCCTGCGCGCATCATATTGATGACCATCGCGTAACCGACCACCACGATCATGCCGCCGGCGATGTTGAGGCCGTTGGTGACCACATCGGGAATCGAACTGAGTAAGGCGTGAACCGCACTGGTGCCGACTGAAATCGCCACAATCAGCGCCGGAATGGCGATACGCATCGCCTGCAGCAGCAGGGCAGAGACGTGAATCCAGGAGATCGCGGTAAGGTTGCCTTTCTCGGCCGCCTTATCAGCTGCGTGCTGGAACGCCACGGTAATGGTACGAACGATAATGGTCAGCACCTGACCGGCTGCCGCCAGCGGAATGGCCAGTGCAATACCGGCACCGACGCTTTGACCGCCAGCGATGACCAGAATGGTCGAGATGATTGAGGCGAGCGCCGCATCCGGGGCGACAGCCGCACCGATGTTCATCCAGCCCAGTGCGATCATCTCCAGCGTACCACCGATGATAATCCCGGTTTTCATATCACCCAGCACCGCACCAATCAGGGTACAGGCGACCAGCGGGCGGTGAAACTGGAACTCATCCAGGATCGACCCCATACCGGCAATACAGGCGACAATAAAGATCAAAATGATTTGTAGCGAGGTTATTTCCATCATACTTCTTGTCCTCAGCAGGATAACGAAAATGAGCCTGGCAAAGCAGGCGCAGACGGCACGCCGTTACGAATTAACCTTCGCAATCAGGTCCATCATTTTCAGTTTCTGGTCGCTGGAAACTTTACGGACTTCCAGTTCAATATTGCGCTCATTTAATTTGCGAAACGCCGCAATATCTTTTTCATCGACCGAGACGGCATTGTTCACCTGAGTTTTGCCCTGGCGGAAAGCCATGCCGCCGATATTGACGGTTTTAATATCGACGCCCTGTTCCACTACCCGCAGCACATCGGTCGGGTTGGTAAACAGCAGCATCACCCGATCCTGACCATATTTCGGGTTATTCCACACCCGCACCATCTTATCGACATCCACCACGTGCGCGGTTACACCCGGCGGCGCCACCTGCGTCAGCAGCGTTTTACGCACGTGATCGTTAGCCACCTCATCGCTGACCACGATAATGCGCTGAACGTTGGTCTCCTTGGTCCAGCGTGTCGCGACCTGACCATGAATCAGACGGTCATCGATACGGGCCAGACCGATTTTCATGTGGTCGCCGGGTGCCATCGGTTTCGCCGGTTGCGCCGGAGCAGCGACCGGTTTTGCCGCCGCAACCGGCGCGGCCTCTTTGGCTTTCAGCGCTTTCACGCCTTCACGGCCAGTTTCAACCGCCACCGCAATCAGTTCATCAAAACCCGGGTTGTCGTCGCGCGCCATCAGGGTTTCGACCAGCATCGGGATATTGACGCCCGCCACCACATCATAATCTGGCTTATCCACCACGATGCGGCTGGCCGCGTTAAACGGACTGCCTCCCCAGGTATCCACCAGGAACAACACGCCCTGCGCGGTATCGAGTTCCGCCAGCCGCGCCTGGTACTTTTCAATCAGCGTTTCTGCATTTTCGCCGGGCACAAAGTCGATCCATCCGACATTTTCCTGCTCGCCCAACAGCATTTCTGCTGTCTTTAGCAGTTGTTCCGCTGCCCAGCCATGTGTACCAATTACTATCGCAATGGTCACTTGCTACCTCCGTTCGCTTGAGAAGCTCATCTGAGTCAATGAACCGTATGAGTTATCGCTTCGGTTTTGTGAAAATTCTGTTTACCGAATCATCCGGATAGTCTCGGAAAATCATCGGGTAACTGCGATAAGGCCGTAAAGTCGCGATTTATTTTAGTGATCGAAAAAATAAATTATGTGATGGCTGTCAGCTATTCGCAGCCTGATTAACGGAACGTGCAATTTAATGCGCTCCGTCATTTGAATGGCAGATTGTAAAAAAAAGAAAATTTTTTGACGCCAAAGCGCGACCTGATACATTAACGATCTGTTTATTACTCAGGAGTAACGGGCCTCAGCCCACCTTTATGGATCGTCACCGACGTCGCTTAACCTGTTCTTTGCGCCTGCTGGCGCGTCATCTTTCGCCTGACGGCGTATTCACTGCTTACCCGATCGTCACTCTGTCACGCTTTAACGCGCTGACACGCATCGGTTCACACTTTTCCTCGTTCAGGAGTCATTAATGGAATTCCTATTCGACCCCTCAATCTGGGCGGGTTTACTGACGCTTGTCGTGCTGGAAATCGTGCTGGGCATCGATAACCTGGTCTTCATCGCCATCCTGGCGGACAAACTGCCGCCGAAGCAGCGTGATAAAGCGCGTCTGATCGGCCTGTCGCTGGCGCTGGTGATGCGTCTGGGCCTGCTGTCGCTGATCTCGTGGATGGTGACGCTCACCACGCCCCTATTCAGCGTAGGTGATTTCAGCTTTGCCGGTCGGGATTTAATTCTGCTGGCGGGTGGTCTGTTCCTGCTGTTTAAGGCCACCATGGAGCTGCATGAAAGGCTGGAGAACCGCCAGCTGGACGGCTCAGGCAACCGCGGTTACGCCAGTTTCTGGGCGGTGGTAACGCAGATTGTGGTGCTGGATGCGGTGTTTTCGCTTGATGCGGTGATTACTGCAGTCGGCATGGTGAACCATCTGCCGGTGATGATGACCGCCGTGGTGATTGCAATGGGTGTGATGTTGCTGGCCTCTAAGCCATTAACCAACTTTGTTAATGCGCATCCAACGGTGGTGGTGCTCTGTCTGAGCTTCCTGTTGATGATTGGTCTGTCACTGGTGGCCGAAGGCTTTGGTTTCCATATTCCGAAAGGTTATCTCTACGCGGCGATCGGCTTCTCGATCCTGATTGAGCTGTTTAACCAGATTGCCCGTCGTAACTTTATCCGGCATCAGTCGCATCGACCGATGCGTGAACGTACCGCCGAAGCGATTCTGCGTCTGATGGGCGGCCGCAATCGCGCCCAGACGGCTAACAGCAGCAGTAATGAAGAGTCCGCGTTAACAGAAGCGATGCCGCAGGAAGCGTTTAAAGATGAAGAGCGCTATATGATCAACGGCGTGCTGACGCTGGCGTCCCGTTCGATTCGCAGCATTATGACGCCGCGCGGTGAAATCTCGTGGGTGGATGCCAACCGTCCGGTCGATGAGATTCGTATTCAGCTGCTGGATACGCCGCACAGCCTGTTCCCGGTCTGTCGCGGTGAGCTGGACGAAATTGTCGGCGTAGTACGGGCGAAAGAGCTGCTGGTGGCGCTGGAACACGGCGTCGATGTGGCGACCTTTGCCGCCAATACCCCGACCATTGTGGTGCCGGAAACGCTGGATCCGATCAATCTGCTCGGCGTGCTGCGTCGTGCCAAAGGCAGTTTTGTTATCGTCACCAATGAATTTGGTGTGGTGCAGGGTTTGATTACGCCACTTGACGTGCTGGAAGCGATCGCCGGTGAGTTCCCGGATGAGGATGAAACGCCGGATATCATCGCCGATGGCGACGGCTGGTTAGTGAAAGGCGGCACCGATTTGCACTCGCTGCAACAGTTGCTCGACTTCCATCAGCTGGTTGACCCGGATGAAGATCACGCCTCGCTGGCGGGCCTGCTGATTGCCCAGAAAGGGCAGTTGCCGCAGCCGGGTGAGGTGATTGATATCACGCCGCTGCACTTTCAGATCATCGAAGCGACCGATTACCGTATCGATCTGGTGCGGGTTACCAAAGATCAGCCGCAGGATGAAGAGGAAGAACGCTAAGGCGGGGCAGGCAAATAACCGGCGACCGCAGGTTTGCTGAGTCGCCCACTGACTGTCTGAGGTTGTTGAACGCCGCTGCTCTGATGCAGCGGCTTTTTTTTAGCCTGACGTTACCGCCGAAGCATCATCTGCGATCAGGTGGGTACCGGGTCAACGTCTGGCTTGTGCTTTGCCAGCCAGCCGGGGAAATCACCGATGGGCATCGGGCGGGCATAATAATAGCCCTGCAGATGATCGACGCCGCGCGCCCGCAGATAGGCGGCCTGTTCTGCCGTTTCGACCCCTTCAGCGACCAGACTGATATTCAGGCGCTGCGCCAGTGAAATCACCATGTCGGTGACGGTGGCGTTAATCGCATCGGTACCGATGGCGGCGGTAAAGATTTTGTCGATCTTCAGTACGTCGGGCTTTAAATCCTTCAGGTAGGAGAGCGAGCTGTGGCCGGTACCAAAATCATCAATCGCCAGCCGCACGCCGATCTCATGCAGCTGGGCGATGACCGATTGATCAACCACCGGCAGCGCATCGCGTTCGGTTAACTCGACCACCAGCTTCGGTACCGGATTGGCGGGCCACCAGAGGTTTTGCAGATCCTGCAGGATAGCGCGGTCGCGGAAATGGCTGGCGGCAACGTTAATAGCGATGTGGAAACCCGGACACGCAGGCAGGTGAGGGAGCTGTTTTACCACCTCGTTCAGCACGAAGCGGGTCAGCGGCTTAATCAGATTCTGCCGTTCGGCCAGCGGAATAAACACATCGGGTGCCACCCAGCCCTGACGCGCATTATGCCAGCGCAGCAGCAACTCAATGCCATCGCACTGGCCGCTTCTGGCGTTAATCAGCGGCTGGCAGTAAACCATAAACTCATTGGCGGTGATGCCGTAGCTGATTTGCCAGCTCAGGCTCATGCGGTTGGCGGTCGCCAGCCAGACGATATACCCCATCAGCAGGCTGAGCAGTAGCGCCAGCGGCAGCTGCGATGGCAGCGTGTGCAGTGCCAGCCGGGTCGGTGAGGGACCGTACAGCGTCAGGGTGTAGGGATAACGCAGCGAGGCCTGATAGTAACTCACCTCATCTTCCGACGGCAGCGTGGGTTCAATCAGCGGATTGCCATACTCCAGACTCTCGCCGTTGACGTTGAAGACCGCCCGTTCCACCCACGGCAACTGCGGTTCCAGCAGATAATTACTCATCATTTCGATGTTAATTACCTGCAAAATACCGGAGCGATTATCCGGGCTTCTTGGCGTCCAGAGTAATAATACCGGCGACCCTTTTAACAGGTAATTGTCGGTGGCAAGCGTCATGCGCTGACCGGTAAAGGCCAGTTCGGGATAGGTCTCGCTAAACGGGATCGCACGCGGACCAAAGATACTGGAACAGTAGATCGCGTCATTATCGACCAGCAGAATGGCGCGCACCGTTTGCAGCGCGGAAATTTTCTCAATCAGCGGAAAACGCACGTCGCGGCAGGGCACGCCGACCAGCCCGAGGGTATTATTAGCGGAAACATCCAGCGGTGAAAACATCCGGTCAAACCGCATAATCGCTTTATCGGCGAAATCCATCGCCTGCTGTTCAATACGCGACTTCTCTTCAATATAACGAAATGCCAGCGTCAGAATCAGTACCACGGTGGCGATTGCCAGCGCAATCAGCAAACGCTTGCGTCTGAATTGTCCAACAAATTGCTGGGCCATGAGCATCAGTACCACCTTCCCAAAAAACCAGAAAAAAGCCAAAAATAACGGGGTTGTTATCGGCACGGCCCGATCAACATTGAGGCCGGAATGCAGAAAAGCGGTGCTGGAAAGTTGCGCGACCAGGACAGTCGCGCGGAAATCACTCTACCGGTTTACCCGGCGCTGAGATAGCGCAGGATGCGGATTTTATTACGATTGCACATTAATTAAACAATCAAACGTTTCGATTAATCGCACTGTACTTTAATCGCCAGACCGCCGCGTGAAGTTTCACGGTATTTGGCGTTCATGTCTTTGCCGGTTTCATACATGGTCTCGATCACCTTATCCAGTGAGACGCGCGGTTCACTGGTGCGACGCAGGGCCATACGCGCCGCATTGATCGCTTTGACCGAGGCGATAGCATTTCGCTCAATGCAGGGCACCTGAACCTGTCCGGCGACCGGGTCACAGGTCAGCCCGAGGTTATGCTCCATGCCGATCTCGGCAGCGACGCAAACCTGTTCCGGGCTGCCGCCCAGCAGTTCTGCCAGACCGGCTGCCGCCATCGAACAGGCGACACCCACTTCGCCCTGGCATCCCACTTCTGCGCCCGAAATCGACGCGTTCATTTTATACAGCACGCCGATAGCACCGGATGCGAGGAAGTAGCGCAGGAAAATATCCGGCGTTACCGGCTCAATAAAGTGATCGTAATAGGCCAGTACCGCCGGCACGATGCCACAGGCGCCGTTGGTTGGCGCGGTGACAACCCGTCCGCCGGCCGCATTTTCCTCATTCACCGCCAGCGCGAACATATTGATCCAGTCGATGACGATCATCGGATCGTTAGAGTGTTTGGATGAGGAGATCAGCAAACGACGCAGCGAGGCGGCGCGGCGCGGCACCCGCAGCGGCCCCGGCAGTACGCCTTCGGTATTCAGGCCGCGATCGATGCAGGCCTGCATGGTCTGCCAGATGTTGGCGAAATAGGCGTGGATCTCATCGCGACTGTGCAGCGCCAGTTCGTTTTTCATCACCAGACCGGATAAGGAGAGTCCGGTTTCGCGGCAGTGCGCCAGCAGATCTTTGGCGGAGTGGAACGGCCACGGCACTGAAACTTCATCCAGCGCCGACTGACCGAAATGCTCTTCATCGACGATAAAGCCGCCACCGACGGAGTAGTAGGTTTTCGACAGAATCAGCAGGTCGCCGGCGAACGCCAGCAGACGCAGACCGTTTTCATGCAGCGAGAGGTTTTCACTGCGGAACACCATGCCGCCCTCACGCGGGAAGTCGACCTCATGCGCCCCTTTGGCCAGCAGTAAACGTTCACGCTGGGCGACATCTTTAATAAAGGCCGGGATGGCATCAATATCGACCGTGTCGGGAGATTCGCCCGCCAGCCCCATAATAATGGCGATGTCGGTATGGTGGCCTTTACCGGTCAACGACAGTGAGCCGTAGACATCTACCGCAATGCGGGTCACCTCCTGTAGCTTTCCCTGTTCGGATAACAAATCCACAAACTGCTTACCCGCTTTCATCGGGCCGACAGTATGCGAACTTGATGGGCCTATGCCCACTTTGAACATGTCGAAAACACTAATCACAGGTGACACTCCTCACAAATTATTCTCAGTCTGCCGGGGCAGTTTATGGCGCTAATAGTAATAGTCATGCCGGAGAAAAGAGCAGCTTTTCGCATGAAATAAACTTATTAAAACCGATAGAAAAAATTATAGCGCGGCCCGCCGCTCAGCAGGCCGAAAAGCAACAGGTTAATGGCAAAAGTGGGCGTCAGAACGCAATTTGCTCGCTGAGTGAGCGGATAATGCCGGCGGTCATGCCCCAGACCAGGTAATCCTGATAGCGCGACAGCCAGACCGGATGACGCACGCCAGCGCGGTGCACCTCCAGCGCGCTATAGCGGCTGAGCCGTAACGCTTCGGCCAGCGGCATCTCAAAGGCGCTGCGCACTTCGTCCGGGTTGATTCGTAGCGGCAGATCCGGCGGAATGATCGCCAGCACCGGCGTCACCTGAAAGCCGGTGCTGCTGGTGACGGCAGGCAGCACGCCCAACACCTCAACCTGCTGTGGGTCGATGCCCACTTCCTCCTGTGCTTCCCGCAGAGCGGTCACGATCAGCGAGGCATCGGTATCATCCTGCATGCCGCCAGGGAAGGCGACCTGTCCGGCATGCTTACGCAGCGCATGGGAGCGCTGGGTCAGCAACAGACCCGGTTCCGGTCGCGCCACAATCGGTACCAGCACTGCGGCATGCCGTCCGGCGAGACGTTGCGTATTGTGTTGCGGTGGCTGCAGCAGGAACCGGCTGCGGAAGGCGTCAAGCGTGAGCGCCATTCAGACCCCCTGTTCCAGCGCCGGCAGAATGCGGCTGACTTTATCCAGCGTCTCCTGATATTCCGCCTGCACCTCACTGTCGGCGACAATGCCGCCACCCGCCGCGCAGTAAAGCTGCTGACCTTCAGCAATCAGGGTGCGGATGGTGATGCTGGTATCCATGCGGCCACACAGGCTGAGATAGCCAATGCTGCCGCACCAGGCATTCCGGCGCTGCGGTTCCAGCTGATCAATAATTTCCATCGCCCGGATTTTTGGCGCGCCGGTAATTGAGCCGCCAGGGAAACAGGCGCGCAGCAGATCGGTGGCCTGCAGATCGTCAGGAAGCTGCGCCCGCACCGTGCTGACCAGATGGTGAACGGCAGGGAAGGGCTCGACCACAAACAGCTCAGGCACACTGACTGAGCCAGGCACCGCCACGCGGCCAATATCGTTACGCAGCAAATCGACAATCATCAAATTTTCGGCGCGATCTTTTTCTGCATTTTGCAGATCATCTGCCTGTTGCCGATCGGCAATCGGATCGGCACAGCGTGGACGGGTACCTTTGATCGGGCGGGTTTCGATCTGTTTATCATTCAATGATAAAAAGCGCTCCGGCGACAGGCTAAGGATCGCGCTGTGCGGCAGGCGCAGAAAGGCGCTGAACGGCGCGCGGTTGGCCTGGTTGAGGGCACAAAAGGCCTGCCACTCATCACCCTGATAACCGGCCTGAAAACGCTGAGCCAGATTCACCTGATAGCAGTCACCCGCCTGAATATAAGCCTGAACGGCGGCAAAGCGTGCCGCGTAGTCAGCGTAATTGAGGTTGGATTGCCACTGGCTGGTAAGGCTGAACGGCATGGCTTCACGTTCAGGCCACTGCGTCAGCCAGGCGGCGCGGGCTTCAACATCCTGCAATGCCAGCAACGTCAGGGTCTGAAGATGATGATCGGCAATCAATGCCCAGTCGTAAATGCCGACCGCCATATCCGGCGTGGTGAGATCGGCCTGTGCCTGCTGTGGCAACTGCTCAAACCGGCGACCGAGATCGTACCCGAACAGGCCAAGCGCGCCGCCCTGAAACGGCAGATGGTCATGACTGAGCGGCGTCACGCCCAGCGCATCACACTGCTGTTGAACCAGTTGCAGCGGATCCGCGCCAGATTCGCTGCAGCCGCTGGCATCGGTGATGTGGGTAACGTCACCGCGGGTCACCAGCGTGGCGCGCGGATCGGCGGTCAGAATATCAAAACGATTGTCGCTATGGTTGGCATTGGCGGAAGAGAGCAGCATTGCCCACGGCAGGCTGGCAATCGGGGCGAAACGCTGAATCAGCGCATCCGGGGTATAATCAAGACTGAGGGTTTCAACAATCATCAGGCAGACAAATCAGAGAGCAAAGAGGTCGTCAGACTGACATATTTTTTCCTGACTGGCACCTGTTTGTTCGGCGTGTGATAATCGCTGCCCCCAACGCAGGAGTGAAACATGGCTATAGGATTACCGGCTCTCTCTCATGAGCAGCAACAGCAGGCCGTCGAGCGTATTCAGGAACTGATGGCGGGTGGACTGTCGAGTGGCGAAGCTATCGCCCAGGTGGCGCAGGAAATTCGCCAGAATCATAAAGGCGAGCAAATCCGGGCGCTGTTCGACGACGAGGATGAAGAAGAATAGCGCCCGGCAGGCTTAACGTGCTGCGATGATTTTGATTTCGATTTTGTATTGCGGGTTCATCAAACCTGCCTGAACCGTGCAGCGTACTGGCGCGTTATCCGGGGAAACCCAGGCGTCCCAGGCGCGGTTCATTGCGGGCAGGTCCGCTTTGTCCACCAGAAACAGGGTGGCATCAAGAATTTTGCTCTTATCACTGCCGAGTCGCGTCAGCAATCTGTCAATCACCGCCAGTGCATTGGCCGTCTGCGCTTCAGCATCCTCATCCAGATTCTCTGGCACGCTGGTGTAATAGATGGTGTCATTGTGAATCACGGCTTCGGACATACGATGTTCCGGATCGATGCGGGTAATACTCATCTTTTTCTCCCTGGTTTGATGGGCATTAGCCTGGCACATTCCTTATGTCGCTGTCATCTCTTCCCCCTCACAGGCAGCGTTTGACGATAGCCTGACGATCGGCCATCACCTGCGGCCACATATTAAAAGTGGTAAAGAATTTTACCCCGGCACCGCGTCGCTGTGGCGTCACGTCGGCGAATATCGAATCTTCCCACGTCAGGACGGTGATTTGCTCACCGCGCGGTTGCGTATGCGTAGTATTATCCCTGGCGATCACCTCGGTGGTAGACCAGCCACGATAAATACAGTCACTAAGCTGCGGTGCGGTGCGGGCGCTCTGGGCCTGAAATACCGGCTGACCGAGGCGTGCCTGATCAGGAGTAGGTGCCTGGCAGCCACAGACCAGCAGTACGCCGATAAGCGATCCGATGCGGGAATGATTCATAACGTTCCTCCGCCTGAGGCAGACAGTACGATAGAGGCGGTCTGCGCCAATATGCCGACCGCGCGTCACCTTACGGATGCCACATCCCAACGATAAGGTGATGTAATGATTATAATCCGTGCGCTTATTTCCTCGCAGCTATCCACCGCATTTGATAGCTGCATCACACAGTATCAGGCGGAGCCGGGCGCTAAGCGGCGCGCCAGGCAACAGAAGTGACGCACCCCGCAGCAAAAAATGATATAAATCAGCCGATAAATGACGCCACAGGATGAGGATGAAAGCATGGCGAATACGCAGTATCTGTTTTGGGTAATGGCAGGCGCACTGACGCTGCTGTTTATTGTGGTGTCGGCGTTTGTCGGTCTGTCGCGTGGTGCGAAGCAGGGTTATATCACCTTTGCCGTTCTCTTTGTCATCATGCTGGCGGGGGCCTTTTACATTCATCACTAGCGGCCACGGCAGCGACAGCAGGATTATTACCGCTTAACTCACACTTTCAACCAAAAGCGGGCGGGCGGAAGTGGCGGTTAACTATGCTGAGATGAAATAGCAGCACTGCTATTTATCACCGGAGGTAATTATGTCTGAACGTCCTGATTACGATGAACCGCTGCCTGATGACGCTGAAATCTATCCGGAAGATGAAGAAGAGGATGAAGAGCCTGGACAGGATCCGTTAGAAAAGGATATTTAATCTTTCATGCCAGCCTCACCCTCGGTAGCTAACGGGATTTTTTAATCACCTGCTGTTATCACGCGACGCAACCAACGCGTCATCCCAACAAAACCGTCATTCAGGCGGTTTTGTTGTTTCTGAGCCGCGTCCGGCTTCCGCCGGGCGGTGTAACCTGACCGGTTTGCCCGGCAATATGCGCGCGTTGGCGACACAATTTTCCCACCTGTTACCCGTCGCTTCGGAGATCGTCAGGCCAGGCCTGACAGCCGTTTTATGGTTAACTTTTTGATTATCCTCTATTTTGCTTTGTGAATTTAATACTGACATAATTACAGTGTTTTTGCCGTTCTTTGAGAGGGTATGTGGCAGACGATTTTGCAGTTGATGGCGCGCTGGCGCAGGCAATAGCCGGCTTCAAGCCGCGTGAAGCGCAGCGTGAAATGGCGCAGGCGGTATCCGAAGCCGTAAAAGAGCAGGGTGAACTGGTGGTAGAAGCCGGTACCGGCACCGGGAAAACCTATGCTTATCTGGCCCCCGCGCTGCGGGCCGGCAAGAAAGTGATCGTCTCGACCGGATCGAAAGCGCTGCAGGATCAGCTTTATGGCCGCGATCTGCCCACCATGATCGGCGCACTAAAATACAAAGGAAAGACCGCCTTACTGAAAGGGCGATCCAACTATCTTTGCCTGGAGCGGCTGGAGCAGCAGTCAATGGCGGGCGGCGATCTGGCCGTACAGGCGCTGACTGACCTGGTGACGCTGCGGAGCTGGTCTTCGCAGACGGTAGATGGCGATATCAGCAGCTGTGCCGGCGTCACTGAAGATAGCCCGGTCTGGCCGCTGGTCACCAGCACCAACGATAACTGCCTCGGCACCGACTGCCCGCGTTATAAAGAGTGCTTCGTAGTGAAAGCGCGTAAGCGGGCCATGGACGCGGATGTGGTGGTGGTGAACCATCACCTGTTTCTGGCTGACCTGGTGGTCAAAGAAGGTGGGTTCGGCGAACTGATCCCGGAAGCGGACGTGATGATCTTCGATGAGGCCCATCAGCTTCCCGATATCGCCAGTCAGTATTTCGGACAACAGCTCTCCAGCCGGCAACTGCTCGACCTCGCCAAAGATATTATCACCGCCTACCGCACCGAAGTGCGCGACGTGCAGCAACTGCAAAAGTCCGCCGATCGCCTGGCGCAGTGTGCTCAGGATTTTCGCCTGTCGCTAGGCGACCCGGGCTACCGCGGTAATCTGCGTGAACTGCTGAGCGATAACAACATCCTGCGGATGTTTACGCTGCTGGATGATGCGCTTGAACTCTGTTACGACGTCATCAAACTCTCCCTGGGCCGTTCAGCGTTGCTGGATGCGGCGTTTGAGCGCGCGGCGCTCTACCGTGGCCGACTGAAGCGGTTACGGGCGATCAATGAGCCGGGCTACAGCTACTGGTATGAATGCACCTCACGCCACTTTATTCTGGCGCTGACGCCGCTGTCAGTGGCGGAACGCTTCCGCGAAGTGATGGATAATCGCAAAGCGGCCTGGATTTTCACCTCTGCCACGCTGGCAGTGGATGAGAAGATGGAGCACTTTGCCGAGCGGCTGGGCGTGAACGCAGCAAAAAGTTTAATTCTGAACAGTCCGTTCGATTATGCCCAGCAGGCACTGTTATGTGTGCCGCGCAACCTGCCTGAACCGAACCGTCCCGGCGGCGCACGTCAGCTTGCCGCCATGATGAAGCCGCTGATTGACGCCAACAAAGGACGCTGTTTCTTCCTCTGTACCTCGCACCTGATGATGCGTGAGCTGGCGGCGGAATTCCGTGCCTCAATGACGTTACCGGTGCTGGTTCAGGGCGAAACCAGCAAAGGTCAGTTGCTGAAACAGTTTATCGATAAAGGCAATGCCTTACTGGTCGCGACCAGTAGTTTCTGGGAAGGGGTCGACGTGCGCGGCGATGCGCTTTCGCTGGTCATCATCGATAAGCTGCCGTTTACTTCACCGGAAGATCCTTTACTCAAGGCGCGGATGGAAGATTGCCGTATCCGCGGTGGCGATCCGTTTACCGATGTGCAGCTGCCGGATGCGGTGATCACTCTGAAGCAGGGCGTCGGGCGTCTGATCCGGGATACCGACGACCGGGGTGTGCTGGTGATTTGCGATCAGCGGCTGGTTTCGCGTCCTTATGGCGCGCTGTTTCTTAACAGCCTGCCGCCAACGCCGCGTACCCGCGATATCGCCCGCGCCATCGCCTTTATACGGCAGCAACCTGACGCCTGATTTTATGCTAAGATGCGCGCCGTTTTCATTCTCCTGAGGTGGTCATGTCAGCCCGAATTTTAGCGCTGGATACGGCGACAGAAGCCTGTTCAGCCGCCTTGCTGAATCAGCAACAGATTGATGCCCGATTTGAGATTGCTCCGCGCGATCATACTCAGCGCATTTTGCCGCTGATCGAAGAGTTACTGCTGGCGCAGCAGCTCGACCTGACCGATCTTGACGCGCTGGCTTTTGGTCGCGGTCCCGGCAGTTTTACCGGCGTGCGTATCGGAATTGGTATTGCCCAGGGCCTGGCACTCGGTGCGACGCTGCCGATGATCGGTATCTCGACGCTGGCCACGCTGGCAGAGGGCGCCTGGCGTCTGCAGCGCGCCACCCGCGTGTTAACCGCCATTGATGCGCGGATGGGCGAGGTCTACTGGGCCGAATACCAGCGCGACGAACGGGGCGTCTGGCAGGGTGAAGCCAGCGAAAGCGTGCTGTCACCCGCGGCCGCGCTGGCACGGATGCAGGCGCTGTCGGGCGAGTGGATGACTGCCGGCACCGGCTGGCAGGCTTATCCCGAACTGCAGCAGGGCCATTCCCTGACGCTGCACGCCAGTGACGTGAGTTTACCTGCCGCCGAAGATATGTTACCGCTGGCGGTCGTTGCTTTAGGCCAGGGTAATACCCTGCAACCGGAAAATGCCGAGCCAACCTATCTGCGTAATGAGGTGGCATGGAAAAAGTTGCCAGGCCGCTAGATCGCACGCAACTTATTGTTATGCGTCCAGTCTAAATCATTACGTAACGGGAGGACGCCTATGTCAATGTGCGCTAAAGGGCTAACAGGTCTGTTGCTGACCTGTACGCTGGTTTTAACAGGTTGTGTCTCAATTCCGGACAGCCTGCAGGGCAGTTCACCGCAGCCGCAACAGGATTTGTTGCGGGTCATGAACGATCCGGCCATCTATACCGGCCAGGAGTCACGTTTTGGCGGTAAGGTGGTGAATGTCACTAACCTTAACGGTAAAACCCGGCTGGAGATCGCCACGCAACCGCTGGATGAGAGTGCCCGTCCACGGCTGGGAGCGGCTTCGGTGGGTCGCATCTATGCCGATATCCACGGTTTCGTCGATCCGGTGGATGTGAGAGATCAGTTTGTAACGGTGCTGGGCAACATCAAAGGCACTGAGCCCGGTAAAATTGGCGAGGCGAACTACAAATTTGTGGTGATTGATGTGCGCGGCTATCAGCGCTGGCATCTGACCCGACAGGTGATGTCGCCGCCGCAGCCGATCGATCCGTGGATCTGGTATGGACCGACGCGTCATCGTCCCGGCTATTGGGGACCGAATCCCTACTGGGGAATGTACAGCAGCGGTCCGGCACAGGTCGAAACCATTCTGACTGAATGATAGGGCAGTCACACTTTTCTGGCCCGGTAGCGCTGGTCGCCGCCGGGCTTTTTATTTGTCTGTTTTAACAGCACGAAATTTAGTGATGGACTTCGCAACCTCAACATGCCGAAACAGGCAAACTGGTACAATCAGTTAAAATATTGTTAACAAACCAGATTGGCTGAGGCAGCGATGGAAATACAACATGATTATCGGGGTGGATCCTTGAATAAGGTTTGGCTTAAACGCTACCCGGCTGATGTGCCAGCCGAAATAAGTGCAGATCGTTATACTTCGCTGGTGGATCTGTTTGAGCAGGCCGCCAAACGCTACGCCGATCAACCTGCATTCTGGAACATGGGTCAGAAGATGACCTATCGCCAACTGGAAGAGAAAAGCCGCGCGTTTGCGGCTTATCTGCAACAGCAGCTTGGTTTGAAAGCCGGCGATCGGGTCGCGCTGATGATGCCTAACCTGCTGCAGTATCCGGTGGCGCTGTTCGGCGTACTCCGCGCCGGCATGGTGGTTGTGAATGTGAATCCGCTCTATACGCCGCGCGAACTCAAGCACCAGCTGAATGACAGCGGTGCCAGCGCCATCGTTATTGTCTCCAACTTTGCCCATACGCTGGAAAAGGTAGTGGCGGAGACCGCTGTGCGCCACGTGATTCTGACCCGAATGGGCGATCAGCTGGCACCGGTCAAGGCGACGCTGGTTAATTTCGTGGTCAAATACGTCAAGCGACTGGTACCGAAATACCATTTGCCCGGCGCAATCTCGTTTCGTCAGGTAATGGAGCAGGGTGCCACGCTCACGTATCAGCGTCCGACGGTCAGCAATGACGATCTCGCTTTCCTGCAATATACCGGCGGCACTACCGGCATCGCCAAAGGCGCGATGCTGACTCATCGCAATATGCAGGCCAATCTGGAACAGACCAAAGCTACCTACGGTAAAGTTCTGCGCGACGGCAAAGAGTGTGTGGTCACGGCGCTGCCGCTCTATCACATCTTTGCCTTAACGGTGAATGGCCTGCTGTTCCTGGAGCTGGGCGGTCAGAATCTGTTGATTACCAATCCGCGCGACATCCCTGGCTTTGTTAAAGAGCTGTCGAAGTTTCCGTTTACCGCCATCACCGGCGTCAACACGCTGTTCAACGCGCTGCTGAATGATGAACAGTTCAATAAGCTCGACTTCAGTACGCTGCGGCTGTCAGCCGGGGGCGGGATGGCGGTGCAGAAAGCGGTGGCGGAACGCTGGGAAAAACTGACCGGTCACTATCTGCTGGAAGGCTACGGGCTGACGGAATGCTCGCCGCTGGTGTCGGTCAATCCTTACGATATCAGCTGCCACACCGGCAGCATTGGCTTACCGGTTCCCTCAACCGATGTGTTGATTCTGGATGATAACGGCAATGAGGTTTCACCAGGCGAACCGGGCGAACTGTGTATCAGCGGTCCACAGGTGATGCTCGGCTACTGGCAGCGCCCGGATGCCACGGAGGAAGTGCTGAAAAATGGCTGGCTCCATAGCGGCGATATTGTTACCGTTGATCAGGAAGGCTTTATTCGCATTGTCGATCGTAAGAAGGATATGATTCTGGTATCCGGCTTCAATGTTTATCCCAACGAGATCGAAGATGTGCTGATGCAACATCCGAAAGTACGTGAAGCGGCCGCGATCGGCGTGCCCAGCGATCTTTCCGGCGAGGCGGTGAAAGTCTGCGTGGTGAAAAAAGATGCCTCACTGACTAAAGAAGAGTTGCTAGACCACTGTCGCCGTCAGCTGACCGGATACAAAGTGCCGAAAATTATTGAGTTTCGTGATGAGCTGCCAAAAACCAACGTCGGCAAGATTCTGCGACGCGAATTGCGCGACGAAGTAAAAGCCAGCGCAAGCTAAGTCCTGGCAAGGATTCAGGTTAGACGCCGGCATGTCCGGCGTTTTTATTGTTTTTAACATGGAGCACCGCACGTTGTTGGCTGCGGTGAAAAACTAGACGTGAATTATTCTCTGATTGACCAGGATGAACAACTGGCTGAAGTCTGCCAGAAAGCGCGCCAGCATACGGCAGTGGCACTGGATACTGAATTCGTCCGCACCCGGACTTACTACCCGCAGCTCGGTTTGATCCAGCTGTTCGACGATCACCAGTTAGTGCTGATCGATCCCCTTGCGATCCGTGACTGGTCACCGTTTATCGCGTTGCTGACCGACACCGCAGTGACCAAATTCCTGCACGCCGGCGGCGAAGATCTGGAAGTCTTCCTGCACCGCTTTGGCGTCCTGCCACAGCCGATGATCGATACTCAGATTCTGGCGGCGTTCTCCGGCCAGCCGCTGTCGTGGGGCTTTGCCTCAATGGTGGCGCATTTTACCCAGGTCGAACTGGATAAGAGCGAGTCGCGTACCGACTGGTTAGCGCGTCCGCTGACCGAGCGTCAATGTCAGTATGCCGCGGCGGATGTGCACTATCTGCTGCCGATTGCCCATCAGCTGATGGTGCAGACCGAGGCGGCAGGCAACATGGCGGCTGCACTGAGTGAGTGTGACAATTTGTGCCAGCGTCGCCTCGACAGCTTAGCGCCTGAAGAAGCGTGGCGTGATATCACCAACGCCTGGCAACTGCGTCCGCGTCAGCTGGCAGCCCTGCAACGACTGGCCGCATGGCGTCTGAAGCTGGCGCGTGAAAAGGATATGGCGGTTAACTTTGTGGTGCGCGAAGAGCATCTGTGGAAAGTGGCGCGCTTCATGCCAGGTTCGCTGGGCGAACTGGACCATCTCGGCCTGTCCGGTCATGAGATCCGTTTCCACGGTAAAACGCTGGTGGCGCTGGTGGCAGAAGCCCAGGCGCTGGATGAGAGTGAACTGCCTGAGGCGCTCGGCAATCTGATCGACCATCCGCATTACAAGCAGGTGTTCAAGGCGATGAAAGCGCTGGTGCAGCAGGTGAGTGAGCAGAGCGGATTCAGTCAGGAATTACTGGCGTCACGGCGTCAGATCAACCAGGTTCTGAGCCAGCACTGGGGATTGAAGCCACAGGGACGTCAGCCGGAGTTACTGACCGGATGGCGCGGCGAATTGCTTAAACCCGGCATAGAGAAGATTCTGGCCGAGGTGTGACCGATAAAATTTCCCCTGCAACAGCGCAGGGGAAATTCAGGAAACGGTCAGCGTCATTTAGTCACTTCTTCCGTTTCCGGTAGCGTAACGTTCAGCTCCAGAATGGAGATATCGTCACCTTTCTGATCGAGCTGAACCGTGACCATTTCCGGATCGATTTTCACATATTTGCAAATCACTTCCAGAATGTCGCGCTTAAGTTGCGGAAGATAGTGGGGCTCACTGTCGCCCCTTCTGCGTTCTGCCACGATAATCTGCAGCCTTTCCTTGGCTATATTGGCAGTGTTCTTCTTCCGGGATAAAAAGAAATCAAGTAATGCCATGGTTTATCCCCCGAACAGGCGTTTCAGGAAACCCTTCTTC
>Ga0308167_1001239_pt1 | contig 31774 bp, 27 predicted proteins | sample PhyCR1_2_FD_202138 | JGI IMG/M metagenome (GOLD analysis project Ga0308167, IMG submission 202138) | Phyllosphere microbial communities from UC Gill Tract Community Farm, Albany, California, United States - DLSLRC.R1 | ecosystem: Host-associated > Plants > Phyllosphere > Unclassified | place... | reverse complement strand
TGCCGTGCTGCATAATCAGCCAGACAATCGTGAATGGTTAGTCACCAATATTCTCAGCCCGGCGGGCGACATCTTTATCCACCTGATTAAGATGATTGTGGTACCGATCGTGATCTCATCACTGATTGTCGGCATTGCCGGCGTCGGCGATGCCAAAAAGTTGGGGCGCATCGGCGTCAAAACGATTCTCTACTTTGAAGTGATCACCACCCTTGCCATCGTGGTCGGGATTACCCTGGCTAACGTATTTCAACCCGGCACCGGCATTGATATGTCAACGCTGGCAACGGTGGACATCTCTAAATATGAAGCCACCACGGCAGAAGTGCAGGGCGGGCCGCACAGCCTGGTCGCCACTATCCTGTCGCTGATCCCGCAGAACATTTTCGCCTCCATGGCGAAAGGTGACATGCTGCCGATTATCTTCTTCTCGGTGCTGTTTGGCTTAGGCCTCTCATCTCTGCCATCAGAGCAGCGTGATCCGCTGGTAAACCTGTTCCGTGGCATCTCGGAAGCGATGTTTAAAGTGACGCACATGATCATGCGCTATGCGCCGGTCGGTGTGTTTGCGCTGATTGCCGTCACCATCGCTAACTTTGGCTTCGCCTCGTTGTGGCCGCTGGCTAAGCTGGTGCTGCTGGTCTACGCGGCGATACTGTTCTTCGCCTTTGTGGTGCTGGGTGGAGTGGCGCGTTTCTGTAAGCTGCGTATCACCACGCTGATGCGCATCCTTAAAGATGAGCTGATTCTCTCTTACTCCACCTCCAGCTCAGAGACGGTGCTGCCGCGCATCATGCAGAAGATGGAAGCCTATGGCGCGCCGAAAGCGATCACCAGCTTTGTGGTGCCGACCGGGTATTCGTTTAACCTGGATGGCTCAACCCTGTATCAGAGTATCGCTGCGATCTTTATCGCGCAGCTGTATGGCATTGATCTGTCGCTGAGCGACGAGATTATTCTGGTGCTGACGCTGATGGTGACCTCGAAAGGCATCGCTGGCGTCCCGGGTGTCTCCTTCGTGGTGCTGCTGGCGACGCTGGGCAGCGTCGGTATTCCGCTGGAAGGGCTGGCGTTTATCGCCGGTGTCGACCGTATTATGGATATGGCGCGTACCGCCCTGAACGTCATTGGTAACGCCCTGGCGGTGCTGGTGATTGCCCGCTGGGAAAACCAGTTCGACGCTGAGCAGGCGAAAGAGTATGAACTGCAACTGCGGACCCAGACCGCCAGTTAATTGCGCGGTTTAATAAAAAGGCTCAACGAAGGTTGGGCCTTTTTTGTTTCTGTCGTTTGAGAAAACGATATCCACGCGTTTAAGCCGCATACCAACCAGATGCTATTTTGAAGCAACACAAAAGCCTGCGGGAAGAAAAGATTCACCCGAAGAGTAAAGCGTCCCGCGCCAGGGAAGGCGCGCACCGAGCGTCATGGATGACGAAGGCGTCTTTACGATAGGGTGAATCTTTTCTGACCCGAAACCCGACCTGAAGCGCGCTTCCGGCACCCGCTCAGAAGCGAACATCTATCCGCTAAGATTCCCGTTTTATTTGATCCCCTCTCGCAGCAATAAAAAAAAGATCTCACCCCATGAATTAATCATTCGTTATGATAGTTCATCTATTGAATAATTTATTCCTGTACGGAGCCTGCTATGAAAATTGACCTCAGCCAGATGATCACCGAAGGCCGTAATCCTGCCAGCCAGAACATTGACGAACTGTCGACCGAAGCGATGTTGCGCGTCATTAATGATGAAGATAAAAAAGTGGCTCTGGCGGTGGAAGCGATTATTCCGCAGATCGCCACGGCGGTTGACGCCATCTGCGCGGCGTTTCAGGCCGGTGGACGCCTGATCTATTGCGGTGCAGGTACCTCGGGACGGCTGGGCATTCTGGATGCCAGCGAGTGCCCGCCAACCTTTGGTACGCCACGGGAACAGGTGACAGCGCTGATCGCCGGGGGGCATAAGGCCATTCTGCAGGCGGTAGAAAACGCCGAAGATAACCGGGAGCAGGGCGCGCAGGATCTGCGCGATATCCACTTCAGCCGCCAGGATGTGCTGGTAGGCATCGCGGCCAGCGGCCGCACCCCTTACGTGCTGGGTGCGCTGGCCTATGCTGATGAGCTCGGTGCCACCACAGTCGCGCTGACCTGTAATCCCGGCAGTCCGATGTCGCAGGCCGCCGCCATTGCCCTGACACCGGTGGTGGGGCCGGAAGTGGTCACCGGCTCGTCGCGTATGAAAGCGGGAACCGCCCAGAAACTGGTACTTAACATGCTGACTACCGGCGCGATGATCCGCAGCGGTAAAGTCTACGGCAACCTGATGGTGGATGTGGAAGCGACCAATCAGAAGCTGGTGCAGCGCCAGGTCAACATCGTGAAGCAGGCATCCGACTGTGATGATGCGACAGCCAGCAATGCGCTGAACGCCTGTGGTGGTCACTGCAAAACGGCGATCCTGATGGTGCTGGCCGGACTGACGGCAGATGAAGCGAAGACGCTGCTGGGACAACATCAGGGCTTTATCCGCCAGGCCCTGCAGGCAGCGGGAGCACGCTGATGGCGAAAATCACCGACGCACTGTTGCACGACATCCTGCAGGCGGTCGGCGGCGCGCAAAATATCGCGGCCTGCGGCAACTGCATGACCCGGCTGCGGCTGACGCTCAGCCAGCCTGAACGGGTCGATCTCACCCGGCTGAAAAGCCTGCCGGGCGTGCTGGGGGTCATCGACAGTGACGCCCAGCTGCAGATTGTGCTGGGTCCCGGTAAAGCGCAGACCGCCGCCGAAAGGATGCAGACCTTACTGGCACAGGGCGACACGACGGCGCTCGGCGAACTGGCCGCACAGCACAAGCAACAATTAAAGGCGAAACAGACCAGCGGCCTGCATCAGTTTCTGTCGCGCTTCGCCACTATCTTTACTCCGCTTATTCCGGGCTTTATCGGCGCGGGCTTACTGCTGGGTTTTGCCACCCTGATTGAACAGAGCCTGCACCTGAATACGCCGGGCGACCATGCGCCGTGGCTGCTGCACAGCGTGGCCTACATGAAGGTGTTCGGCAAAGGGTTGTTCACCTTTCTCAGCATCCTGATTGGCTATAACGCGCAGAAGGCGTTTGGCGGCAGCGGGGTGAATGGCGCGATCATCGCCTCACTGTTTGTGCTCGGCTATGTCCCGACCGCAACCGTCGGCTATTACAGCGGAATGGAGAGCTTTTTTGGCCTGACCATCGACCCGCGCGGCAATATTATCGGCGTGCTGCTGGCGGCGATCATCGGGGCGGGTATTGAAAAGCAGATCCGCAAAATCATCCCGGATAATCTGGATATGATCCTTACCTCACTGTTTACGCTGCTGATCACCGGTGCGATCACCTACCTGCTGATTATGCCGCTGGGTGGCGAGCTGTTTAAAGGAATGTCCTGGCTGTTTATTCACCTCAATAACAACCCTTTTGGCTGTGCGTTGCTGGCCGGACTGTTTCTGATCGCCGTGATGTTCGGTATTCATCAGGGCTTCATTCCGGTCTATTTTGCGCTGATGGAAACCCAGGGATTCAATTCGCTGTTCCCGATCCTGGCGATGGCAGGTGCGGGCCAGGTCGGTGCCTCAGTGGCGCTATGGTGTAAGGCAGAAAAAGGGGCGCTGCTGCGGGCGCAAATCAAAGGAGCGATTGTGCCGGGGCTGCTTGGCGTTGGCGAACCGCTGATTTATGGCGTCACGCTGCCGCGCCTCAAGCCGTTTATCACCGCCTGTGGTGGCGGCGCGCTGGGTGGTTTCTTCATTGGCCTGGTGGCGTGGCTGGGCCTACCGGTCGGCATGAATACTGTGTTTGGCCCGTCCGGACTAGTGACGCTGCCGCTGATGACTTCCGGCCAGGGCATTTTTGCCGGCATGGCGGTCTATCTGGCGGGGCTGCTGGTGGCGTGGGTCGGGGGATTTCTTCTCACCTGGTGGTTTGGCACCCGCAATGTAGATCTCAGCTGAAGTTGTGGCCCGTCGCTCAGTTATCCTCCAGACGAGCTAACGAATGAATAAATGAAAAATGGTGAAAGCCGCTGCAAAGCGGCTTTTTTATTGCCGATAATTAAGTGAAAACGCTAAAGAGAGTGATAATACGTGCCGAAAACATAAAAAAAGGTAATCGTTATTTCTCTCCCCAATCTTTCCACGCTGGCATTGACCGGCAGCGTGCAGAACATGGGGACTCAAGGACTCTTGTGATGCGTAACAACCAGCCCGTTTCCCAGCGTGAATATCTGTTCGATGATCATGCGACCCTGATGTCGACCACCGATCTCAACAGCTACATCACCTATGCCAATGATGCGTTTATTGAGGCGAGCGGATTTACCACCGAAGAGATCAATGGTCAGCCACATAATATGGTGCGTCACCCCGATATGCCGCCCGAGGCTTTTGCCGATATGTGGGCGACCCTGAAACAGGGCGAGCCCTGGACCGCGCTGGTGAAAAACCGCCGTAAAAATGGCGATCACTATTGGGTACGCGCCAACGCCATTCCGGTGGTCCGTGACGGCAACGTGCAGGGCTATATGTCGGTACGCACCAAACCGGGCGCGGACGAGGTACGTCAGGCCGAAGCGTTGTATCAGGATTTCCAGGCAGGACGCGCGAAAGGGCGACGTTTTTACAAGGGTCTGGTGGTGCGCAGCGGCTGGCGTCGTCCCGCCTCACTCCTGAAAACCCTGCCGCTTCGCTGGCGCATCCGCAGCACGCTGTTGACCTTATTGCCGCTGTCGGTGGCAGGGGTCTGGGCGCTGGGCGTGACGCCGACCGCGCTGGGCGGCTTCACCGCAGGCATGGCGGCGCTGCTGGCGCTAGCCAGCCTGTGGCTGGAGCAGCAGATCTCGCGGCCTATCGAGCGGATGTGCAAACAGGCGCTGAGCGTGGCAACCGGTGCCAGTCATAAAGTCGAGCAGATGGATCGGGTGGATGAAGTCGGCGTGACGCTGCGCGCCATTGACCAGCTCGGGTTAATGTTCCGCTGGCTGGTCGATGACGTCAGCGGGCAGGCCATCAACGTGCTCAGCGCCAGCGATGCTATTGCCCGCAGCAACAACGAACTGAGTCGCCGCACTGAGCAGGCGGCGGCCAACGTGCAGCAAACCGCCGCCACCATGAATGAAATGACCGCCACGGTGAAAAGCAACACCGATACCGCCCATGAAGTAAATACCCTGTCGTCAGATACCAGCAGCGCGGCGATGAAAGGCGGAGAGGTGATGAAAGAGATGATGGAGATGATGGGCGAAATTGCTGACAGCTCAAAGCGTATCGCCAACATTACCAGCGTGATCGACGGCATTGCCTTCCAGACCAATATCCTGGCGCTGAACGCGGCAGTCGAAGCCGCACGCGCTGGCGAACAGGGCAAAGGGTTTGCGGTAGTGGCAGGTGAAGTACGTAACCTGGCGCAGCGCAGCGCCAAAGCCGCCAGCGAGATTAAAACGCTGGTAGAGACCAGCGCCAGCCGGGTCAAATCCGGTAATGATCACGCTAGTGAGGCCGGCCGGACCATGCAGGATATCGTGTCGCAGGTGCAGAACGTCACGGCACTGATTGCGCAGATCAGCGCGGCTACCGCTGAACAGGCGACGGCGTTGAGCGAAGTCAGCAGCGCGGTAGAAGATCTCGATGACATCACCCACCAGAACGCCGCCCGCGTGGCCGAAAGCGCTGAAGCCTCTGGCCGGATGACGCATCAGGCTAACCGCCTGGTGGAGGCGATCAGCGTCTTTCGCTAAGAGGCCAGCGCCTGGGCGCTCTCGCGTCCGGCGCGCAGCGCACCCGGTGACTGACCGACGATGCGCTTAAAGGCGCGACTGAAGGCGGCAATCGAGCCGTAGCCGAGATGAAAGGCGACGGCTTCCACCGCTTCACCGTTATTCACAATGCGCTGCACCGCCAGCCGCATCCTCAACTCGGTCAGGTAACGCAGCGGCGTCATGTCAGTGGCGTTAAGAAAGCGTTCGGCAAACACTGAACGCGAGCAGCCCGCCACGCGCGCCAGTCGCGCTACCGTCCAGTTCTCACCCGGTTCGCGGTGCATGGCGGCAATGGCCTGACTGAGCCGTGGGTCGCGCATCGCCTGTACCAGCCCACTACTTTTGCCGCAGCCGTTTTCCACCCAGCCGCGCACAATCAGCGCCGCCACCACGTCCGCCAGCCGCGAAAGGATGCCGGCAAACCCCGCCTGGCGGGTACGCGACTCGCGCTCCATCGCTTCCAGAATCGGCCGGATCTCCGGATATTGCGACAGCAGGGTGCTGACCAGCATCACATCCGGCATGGTATTGATCAGCGGCTGCATCCCTCCGAGTTCAAACGCCATACAGGCGCTGAACAGCAGCACGCTGTGCGCATCGTCGCAGGCATCGGCTGGCGCATTAATGGCGCAGACGCTGTCGCAGATCGGCTTGCTGATCATAGAGGCGATGCACTGACAATCCGCCTCTTCGCTGGAGATCAGGCTATGCGGTTTACCGTGTGGCACCAGCAGCGCATCGCCACTATTAAGCTGAAACACCTCGCCTGAGGCGCTGCGCACCAGCAGCGAGCCGCGTCCGACAAAGTGAAACTGCGCCCGGCCTGGCGAATTTTCGAAGCGCAATCCAAACGGGGCGCTGACCGCGATGCGCTGATAGTTCACGCCGTACAGCCGCATTCCCATCAGAAGTTCACTGGTCAGATCTTCATAATGGCTCATGTGAATCCAGACGAATTATCAAAAATGACGGTGTAAGCATCATAGATCGTCTTGCGTCTGCCCTCTATGCTCACACTTACTTTTTTTTTCCATCCGGAGAAGCAGCATGAGTCTGACAACCGAAGTGGCTGATGAGGTTTCCTCGCCCGCCCGCCCCGCGTGGGGCGCGGTATTTGCTATGGCGTTTGGCGTATTCAGCCTGATTACCGCCGAATTTTTACCGGTCAGTTTACTGACGCCAATGGCCCACAGCCTCGGCGTTTCCGAAGGCCAGGCGGGCCAGACCGTCACCATCACCGCGCTGGTCGCGCTGTTCACCAGTCTGATCACCGCCAGTGTCACCCGACGGATTGACCGCCGTATCGTGATGCTGGTGTTTTCGCTGCTGCTGATCGCTTCAGCGCTGATGGTGGCGCTGGCCGGTGACCTGACGACGATCCTGCTGGCGCGCGTGCTGCTGGGGATGGCGATTGGCGGCTTCTGGACGCTATCGACTGCCATTACCATGCGACTGGTACCGGCCGATCAGGTGCCGCGTGCGTTATCGATTGTCTTCAGCGGCATCTCGCTGGCAACGATCATTGCAACGCCGCTCGGCAGTTACCTCGGTGGGCTGGTCGGCTGGCGTAACATCTTTATGCTGACCGCCGGCTTAGGCGCGGTGGCGCTGCTATGGCAGTTCTTTACCCTGCCCGCGATGCCGGCAGAGAACAAGGCACGCAGCGGCGGGGTACTGGATCTGCTGCGGATCGGCGTGATGCGCTGGGGTATGCTGGCCGTCATCATGATGTTTACCGGTCACTTCGCCTTCTTTACCTATCTGCGTCCGTTCCTGGAAAGCGTTGCTCAGCTGAATCTCAACCAGCTGTCGCTGGCGCTGCTGGCCTTTGGCGTGGCGAACTTTTTTGGCACCTCGCTGGCCGGCTATCTGGTGACCCGCAGCGTATCGCTGACCCTGAGCGGCATGGCGCTGCTGATGAGCCTCACCGCGCTGCTGCTGGTGAGCTTCGGCGACGTCAGCTGGCTGGTTGGCGTCGGTGTGGCGGTATGGGGCATGGCGTTTGGTTCGATGCCGACCGGCTGGTCGACCTGGATTTCACGCGCGGTGCCGGATGATGCCGAATCCGGCGGCGGCTTACTGGTGGCAACCATCCAGCTGGCGATCACCGTTGGGGCAGCGGCAGGCGGCTGGATGTTTGACCTGCGCGGCGCAGGCGGTGTGTTCCTCGCCAGCGGGGTACTGATGCTGCTGGCGGCGCTGACGATCTTCAGCCGGGTACGGCACCACGGCTAATCAACATAAGGCAGCGTTTTATGCTGCCTTTATTTTTCATAGCGGATTATTAACCTTTTGAGCGATAACTGTGCGATACGTGCTTTTTATTATCAGTTTTATTGAATGAGATGAGCAAAAGTCTCCGCTTTTTACTGATCAAGATTCGGCCTAGTATATCTATCAACAAGGCAGCATGCCTTACCAGATAAAACTTAATCGAGGAATTGACCATGAAATCTATCAAAACTTTTGCAGCAGTTATCGCGCTCTCTGTTCTTCCATTCGCCAGCTTCGCCCAGTCTGTGACCGCTATCGACTCTACGCTCGACGGTGCTGAAGCGAAAATCGCTGCTCAGGCGCAGGAACATGGTGCTTCGTATAAAATCACCGAAGCTTACACCAACAACGGCGTTCACATGACCGCTGAGCTGCTGAAATAAACTGCGCGTTACCCGCATGTGCTGACAGGACGCCCCCGGGCGTCCTGGCGGCGTTGTCCGCTGATCAATAATAATCCTGTCTCTTTCCCTCCGAAATAATTATTATTCTCAAAAACATTCTCATCTGATCGTTCAGGTGCTTTCTGGTTGCAATGTCGGGCTTTCTTTTCATCGCGTTTGCGGTGAATTAACTATGGAGAAGTTATGAAAGCGTTAATCAATACCCGCTGGGCGTTGCGTCCTCTGATGCTGGCAACCGCGCTGTTTTCTGCGTCAGGATTAGTGACCGCACAGGCAGACGATATCAATCAGCCGATCGGCAAAGGCGTATATGAACTGGCCGTCAGTCCAAAGGATAACGCCCTGTTTGTCGCCTCATCGCAGAACAGCAGCGGCAACGGCGGCACGGTATTCCGTCTTGATCCCACCACGCTGGCGGTACAGCAGTCGATCAATACCGAACTAAAGGCGTTTGGCGCGGCGATCAATCCGCAGACAAATGTGCTCTATGTCGGCAACACCGTTGAGGGTTCGCTGACCGCCATCGATGCCAGCAGCGGAAAAGTGCTGAACAGCCTGGTGCTGGATAGCCGCAAGCGCAGTGAAACGGTGCGTCCGCTCCAGCCGCGTCAGGTGGCAGTCGATGCCAGGACCAACCGCGTCTATGTTACCGGGCTGGGACCGCAGAGCGTGGTCTGGGTGGTGGATGGCAGTACCCTGCAATTGATCAGCACCGTGCCGAATACCGGCAAAATGGGAACCGGTCTGGCAGTCGATTCGGCGGCGCAGAAAGTCTACGTGACCAACGGCGACGGTGAACTGGTGACGATCAACGCCCGCACCAATGCCGTGGAGGAAAAGCAGAAGATCGATGGCGATAAAGCGCACTTTTTCCTGAACATTGCGCTGGATACGCGCGGGCAGCGTGCCTTCCTCAGCGATTCGAAGCAGGCGCAGGTGCTGGTGGTGGATCTGCGCAATCAGCAGGTAATCCAGCGGATCGCTGTGCCGGAGTCGCTGGCGGTGCTGTTCAATCCGGATCGTAATGAGCTGTATGTCACCCATCGTAAAGCGGGTGAAGTCAGCATCATCGATGCCAGCAGCTACAATGTGAAGCGCAGCGTGAAAACCCCCGGTTTACCCAACAGCCTGGCGCTCTCTGCTGACGGCAAAGCGTTGTATGTCAGCGTGAAGCAGCCGGGTTCGCGTAAAGCGCCGCCAAAAGATCCCGACAGCGTAATGCGGATTGCACTGTAAAAGGTGATCGCCGCTTATCGGCACGGAGAAGCCGTTTAACCCCGGCGTTGTGTACTCTGAAGCCACTCTGACGAGTGGCTTTTTGCCGTAAAAAAGCCCGCAGTTGCGGGCTTGACTGTTCAGATGCGAAAGGCAACGCTTTTTCCGGTCGGCAGTTCCACACTCAGACTGAGTTTTCCTCCCATTGACTCAATGTAGCGTTTAAGCGTGGCAACCTTAATTTCGTTGCCGCGCTGCTCAATCTGAGCAATTGCCGGCTGACGCACACCCATTGCCTCGGCAAGGGTCTTTTGCGATAACTGAAGCTCTTCACGTATCATCTGCAGCCCGACTTCTAACACCATCTCATCAGACATTTTTTTGATTCGGGCCTGACTCTCCGGTGAGAAGTCAGCAATAATCTCATCCAGGGTTCTCATTTTTTACTTTCCTTCTCCTGTTCAGCGAGCCAGGCTGAGAATTCATCATCAGCGATGCGTATCATTCTGTTATAGAAGTGTTTGTTCTGCGTTTTATCGCCTGCACACAGCACGATAGCCTGGCGGATCGGATCAAAGGCATAAAATGCACGGATCGGCTTACCTGAAAACTGGACACGCAGTTCCTTCATATTCCTGTACCGGGAGCCTTTCAGCGTATCGGCATAGGGCTGAGGCAAGTCAGGACCGTAGACTTTTAACTTTCCCAGGTCCGCTAACATCTTTTCCTGTAGCGCTTGCTCGCTTAACCAGATTTCAAACCGCTGGCTTAAAAGTACCGTCCACATGACATACCTCCCTGTATGCGTCATGACGTATGCGTTAAACAATATAAGCTGTAGCTTATAAATGCAAGCCAGCTAATCATCCTGCCGGATAGCTTTTTGCTATAAAAAAGCCCGCTGACGCGGGCCAGAAGCTGAGGTTATTCCCGACCGAGGCGTGAAGCCGATCACGCTAGCTACAGTGTCGCTATCCTTAATCGATCAGACCTCTTCTGACGCTTCGCGCATCATCTCATCGTGCGGGATATCATCCAGAATCTGCTCAAAACTGCGCAGACGCTTGTAGATCGACATCAGTTCAACCAGCGTTGACCATGAGGCGATCAGGTACTGGAACGAACCACGCACCTGGTCAAATACGTTGGTGATCTGGTTCAGCAGGCCCAGCGTGATGGTGCCCGCCACAATCGATGGAAACAGCAGGAACAGGCCAAACACGTTATCAACCTGCAAATAGAGAATGCGGGTGATGTTGAAGTAGAGATAGTGAAAGTAGAGGCGGAAGTAATTGAACCGCACCCGACCAAATAGCTCCTGCACCGTCTGCGGCCGGGCACGGTCCGCATTATCCTCGCCATACACCAGCTCTTTACGGTAAGCCGCTTCCACCCGCTGATTACGAAACTCCAGGCCTGGCAGTTTAATCCCGACTATCGCCAGTAATCCGGTGCCAAACACCGACCACAGCACGGCGGCAATCACCAGCGCATAAGGAATATTGCCGAGGAAGGGGACATCTTTAACGTGGTGTGATAGCGCCACCAGCACCGGCAAAAAGGCCACCAGGGTCATGATCGCCTGAATAAAACTGACGCCCCAGTCTTCCAGCGTGGACGCAAACCGCATGGTGTCTTCCTGTACACGCTGCGCCGCACCTTCAACGTGACGCAGTCGCTGCCAGTTGTGCATGTAGTAATTGTTCATGGCGGTACGCCAGCGGAAAACCCAGTGGCTGATAAAGAACGAATTGAGTACCCCAATCACCACCGCAATCAGCGCGATGCCGAGAAATGCGCGTACTTCGTGGTAAAACTCTACGATCTGCACCGATCCTGCTTTTGTCAGTGCTTTCTGAATCAGATCGTAAAACGGGCCGTACCAGGCGTTGACTGCTACGCCGACCTGCACACCAAACCAGGTGACAAAGATAATCAGCGCCGAACCCCAGACTGACCAGCGCTGCCACGGATGATGATCAATCAGCCGCCAGGCGAGGGCAAAAATGGCCACCATCACCCAGTAATAGAGATAAAACCATAGCTGGCTGGCGGCAATAAACCGTGCGGCAGTGGTCGGCAATGGCTGTTTCATGGCGGCTTCGAATGTTGGCCACATACCGGGCAAGTGCGCGGCAAAGCCAAACCAGGCAAAAATCGCTAATAAGCTCCAGATGGCCGCTGAGCTGAAAAACAGCGCTGGCCGCGGGAAAAAAGACTTAAACATAGGCACTCCGCTGTTGTGTGTTGCCTGTTATAACGTTTTGCCTGCCTGATGTCTGTAGTCTGTTGTTTCTGCTGATGACAGTAAGGGGATAGATGTTAATGAAATTGTGCGGTTTTGTTTCCAGGAGCTAAATCTTTCTCGACAGCAGTGTTACACTAGCGCCCATTGTTACCGGTAACAATGAAGCTGTAACCCTTAATCCGCTAATAAAAACCATAACAACGCAACCATTTACCCTTTCATACCGCTTAAACGGCGGGAATGAGGCAATGTCATGTCAGAACAAAAAAAGGGTCATTCACGCAGGGATTTTTTGCTGAAGACTATTACCCTGGCGCCAGCAATGGCGGTAGGCACCACGGCGATGGGCACACTGTCGCTGCCGCTGGCGGCACAGGCGGCTGAGACCCCGGCCGCACCGCAACAGGCGCGTGACTACCAGCCAGCCTGGTTCACCGTTGAAGAGTTTGCGTTTATCACCGCCGCCGTTGCGCGCCTGATCCCAAACGATGAACGCGGTCCTGGCGCGCTGGAGGCTGGCGTACCTGAGTTTATCGATCGTCAGATGAACACCCCGTACGCTACCGGCTCCAACTGGTATATGCAGGGACCGTTTAATCCCGACCTGCCCAAAGAGCTGGGCTACCAGCTGCCGCTGGTACCGCAGCAGATCTATCGCCTCGGCATAGCTGACGCCGATCGCTACAGCCAACAGCAGCATGGCAAGGCGTTCGCGCAGCTGAGAGGCGAGCAGCAGGATGCCTTACTGCAGGCGATGGAAAGCGGCAGCGCGCAATTCAGCCAGCTACCGGCCAAAACCTTCTTTGCGTTTCTGCTGCAAAACACCCGCGAAGGCTTCTTCAGCGATCCCATCCACGGCGGCAATCAGGGGATGGTGGGCTGGAAACTGATCAACTTCCCTGGCGCACGCGCCGACTTTATGGACTGGGTAGAGCGCGGTGAACGTTATCCGTTCCCGTCAGTGTCGATTCGCGGGGAGAGAGCGTAAGCATGGCAAATGAAATGAAAAAAGTGGATGCGGTAATTGTCGGCTTCGGCTGGGCAGGCGCGATCATGGCGAAAGAGCTGACCGAGGCGGGCCTCAACGTGCTGGCGCTGGAGCGCGGACCGCATCGCGATACCTATCCTGACGGCGCTTATCCGCAGTCAATTGACGAGCTGACCTATAACGTTCGCAAAAAACTGTTCCAGGATCTCTCTAAAAGCACCGTCACCATCCGTCATGATGCTTCGCAGACTGCAGTGCCTTATCGCCAGCTGGCGGCGTTTCTGCCGGGTACCGGCACCGGCGGTGCGGGCCTGCACTGGTCCGGCGTCCATTTCCGCGTCGATCCGATTGAACTGCAAATGCGCAGCCATTACGAAGAGCGCTACGGCAAAAACTTCATTCCGGAAGGCATGACAATTCAGGACTTCGGCGTCAGCTACGACGAACTGGAGCCGTTCTTCGACAAGGCGGAAAAAGTGTTTGGTACTTCAGGCAGCGCCTGGAGCATCAAAGGCAAAGTGGTGGGGAAAGAGAAGGGCGGTAACCCGTTTGCGCCCGATCGCTCAGATAACTTCCCGCTGCCCGCGCAGAAGCGCACGTATTCGGCGCAGCTGTTCGCCCAGGCAGCAGAATCGGTGGGCTATCACCCTTACGATCTGCCGTCGGCGAACACCTCCGGCCCTTACACCAATCCCTATGGCGCACAGATGGGTCCGTGCAACTTCTGCGGTTTCTGCAGTGGCTATGCCTGCTACATGTATTCCAAAGCCTCGCCGAACGTCAATATTCTGCCCGCGCTGCGCCAGGAACCGAAGTTTGAGCTGCGCAACAACGCCTATGTGCTGCGCGTTAACCTCACCGACGACAAAAAGCGCGCCACCGGCGTGACCTATGTGGATGGCCAGGGTCGCGAGCAGGTGCAGCCGGCAGATCTGGTGATCCTCTCCGCCTTCCAGTTCCACAATGTGCATCTGATGCTGCTGTCGGGTATCGGCAAGCCTTACAACCCGATCACCAACGAAGGTACCGTCGGCCGTAACTTCGCCTATCAGAACCTCTCGACGCTGAAGGCGCTGTTCGACAAAAACACCACCACCAACCCGTTTATCGGTGCGGGTGGCGCGGGTGTCGGGATTGATGATTTCAATGCTGATAACTTCGATCACGGCCCGCATGGCTTTGTCGGCGGATCGCCATTCTGGGTCAACCAGGCGGGTACCAAACCGGTATCTGGCCTGCCGGTGCCAACGGGCACGCCAAACTGGGGCAGCCAGTGGAAAGCCGCGGTGGCAGATACCTACACCCATCACCTGTCGATGGATGCCCACGGTGCGCACCAGTCCTATCGCGCGAACTACCTTGATCTCGATCCGAACTACAAAGATGTCTATGGCCAGCCGCTGCTGCGCATGACCTTTGACTGGCAGGAGAACGACATCAAAATGGCGCAGTTCATGGTCGGCAAGATGCATAAAATCGCCGAAGCGATGAATCCGAAAATGATCATTGGCGGCGCGAAAAAGCCAGGTGCCCATTTCGACACAACCGTCTATCAGACCACCCACATCAGCGGTGGCGCGATCATGGGCGAGGACCCGAAAACCAGTGCGGTCAACCGCTATCTGCAAAGCTGGGATGTGCCAAATGTGTTTGTGCCAGGGGCTTCCGCGTTCCCGCAGGGACTGGGCTACAACCCGACCGGTATGGTGGCAGCGCTGACTTACTGGTCAGCCAAAGCGATTCGTGAGCAGTACCTGAAAAACCCAGGTCCACTGGTGCAGGCATAAGGAACATGGCGATGAAAAATGGCATTCTGGCCCTGATTCTGGGCACCCTGACCTTCGCCGCGCTGGCGGATGACAACCATGACGAGCTGGTGAAGCGGGGCGAGTATCTGGCGCGAGCCGGTGACTGTGTGGCCTGTCACACTGCGAAAGACGGCGCGGCGTTTGCGGGCGGCCTGCCGATGGCGACGCCGATTGGCACTATCTACTCCACCAATATCACGCCCGATGCGGCGACCGGCATTGGCGACTACAGCTACGACGACTTCCAGAAGGCGGTACGTCACGGCGTGGCGAAAAATGGCGATACGCTCTATCCGGCGATGCCGTTTCCCTCTTACGCGGTGGTCAGCGATGAAGATATGAAGGCGCTGTATGCCTACTTCATGCACGGTGTGGCGGCGGTGAAGCAGCCGAATAAAGAGAGCGACATTCCGTGGCCGCTGTCGATGCGCTGGCCGCTGGCGATCTGGCGTACGGTATTTGCGCCGGAAGTGAAGGCGTTCCAGCCCACGGAACAGGAAGATCCGGTGCTGGCGCGGGGTCGCTACCTGGTGGAAGGTCTGGGCCACTGTGGCGCCTGCCACACGCCGCGCAGCATCACCATGCAGGAGAAGGCGCTGACCAACGAGGAAGGCAGTGACTATCTGGCCGGCAGCAGCGCGCCGATTGATGGCTGGACCGCCAGCAACCTGCGTGGCGATAACCGCGACGGCCTGGGCCGCTGGAGTGAGGAGGATTTGCGCCAGTTCCTGCGCTATGGCCGTAACGATCAGACCGCCGCCTTTGGTGGTATGACCGAGGTGGTTGAGCACAGCCTGCAGCATCTGAGTGACGCGGATATCACCGCCATTGCGCGCTATCTGAAGTCGCTGGGCGCGAAAGATCCACACCAGACCGTCTTCAGCGTTGATGACGCTACCGCCAAAGCGCTGTGGAAAGGCGACGACAGCGCAACCGGCGCATCGGTCTATGTCGACAGCTGTGCCGCCTGTCATAAAACCGACGGCAGCGGCTATCAGCGCTTCTTCCCGGCGCTACGTGGCAATCCGGTGGTGCAGGCCGATGATCCGACCTCGCTGATCCATATCGTGCTGGTGGGTGGACAACTGCCTGGCGTGAAGGGCGCACCGTCGACCATTACCATGCCGGCGTTCGGCTGGCGACTCGACGATCAGCAGGTTGCTGACGTGGTGAACTTCGTGCGGAACAGCTGGGGCAACAAGGCGTCTGAACCGGTCAGCGCAAAGCAGGTCGCAGAGCTGCGTAAAGATGAGAAAGATCGCCTGGGCAGTGCCGATATCCGGGTACTGGAAGGCAAGTAAACTGCAATAATGCGGGCCGGTACCCTGAAGTACCGGCCGCTTCTTTTCCGCTAAATATTCTCCAGATCAATGCCGCGGGTCTTTGGTCCGTACACGCCCACCGACAGCATCACAATCAACATACTCAGTACGATAAAGGCGATCACGCCAGGGGTACCGGCGTATTGCAAAATCACGCCGATCAGAATACTGCTGAATACGGTAGAGAGACGGCTGAATGAATAGCAGAAGCCAACGGCACGGGCGCGAATGTGGGTCGGGAAGATCTCGGTCTGATAGGCGTGATAGCTGAAGGTCAGCCAGGCGTTGGACCAGGTGATCAGAAAACCACAGGCGATCAGCATCAGCGGCTGGGTCTGGAAGGCGAACAGCGTGCCGAACACCACGGTCATCAGCGACGACAACACGATCTGCCATTTATTCTCCAGCTTATCCGCGTAGCGGCTGGAGATCAGCGAACCGAGCGGATAGGCCAGGGTGATAAAAAAGGCGTACAGCAGACTGTGGGTCACCGTGGTGCCGCTGCCCGACAGCAGCGCGGGCAGCCAGTTACCGAAACCAAAAAAGCCGATCGCCTGGAAGAAGTTCATCACCACCAGCATCAGGGTGCGCTGGCGATAGGCGGGTGACCAGATTTCACGGAAACGCCCCCGTTTTGGCAGCTGTGCGGCGGCGTCATCGGGCGGAAAGGGCGCACCGGGCGTCAGGCCGCAGCGTTGCTCCATGGTAGAAAGCACCTGGTGTGCCTGCTGATGACGGCCCTGCTGCGCCAGCCAGCGCGCCGATTCCGGCAGGTTTTTGCGGATCAACCAGATCACCAGCGAACAGACCGCACCGGCGATCACCACCCAGCGCCAGCCTTCGAGGCTGAGCAGCGTTTGTGGCACCAGCCACCAGGACATCAGTGCCACGGTGGGCACCGACAGAAACTGCACGAAAAAGGCGAAGGCGAACGCCCGGCTGCGCAGATGACTGGGCACCCACTCTGACAGATAGGTATCGATGGTGACCAGCTCGACCCCAAGGCCGATACCCACCAGCAGGCGGAACAGGATAATCATCTCTGCGCTCTGCTGAAACGCCATCAGCAGTGAAAACAGGCCGTACCACAACAACGCGCACATAAAAGTCAGACGGCGGCCAAAACGGTCAGCGTAAGGAGCCAGCAGGCTGGCACCGATAAACAGACCGAGAAAGGTGGCAGAAGCAAACGCTGCCTGATCGGAGAATCCGAACACGCCAGCGCCGCCAGTATGAAACAGTCCGGCCGCCAGCAGGCCGGAGCTGATATAGCCGGTTTCAAACAGATCGTAGAGTTCGAAAAATCCGCCCAGCGCCAGCAGGGTGATAAAGCGCCATAATCCGGCGGACGAGGGCAGTGCATCAATACGGCCAGCTAAGCTGGAACGGGAGGCCGATGCGGCAGGCATCGGCGTGATCCCGGTGGTAACAGTAGTTGTCATGTCAGGGCAGACCTCGGGCAGTGTTTGCAGGAATCGCAGGGCTGGTGCTTATTAAAATAGTTAACCCTTAGCACGCGAAGAAATAGCAGAATAATCAATTCGCCGGCGGTTGCCGAGAGGCATGTTGGTGAGTTTTTAGCAACGTACGTTGCACTTTTCGCCGTCCGTGGCGTTGTGCCTTACGGCAGATGCGGCCAGGGTACGATCGGCATGCGGTAAGTTCCGGCGATATCTCTTTCTGGTAACGCTGTAACATGACCCGTCCGGCTGCAAAAAAGACATACGCGCTCCCAGCTACTTTTTGTTGCCTATTTTTACGGCAATAATTATGGTGTACTATGTACTCCTCATGGAAGAGAGGAGTACAGGATGAGTCAGGCGATTGAATTTATCGAGACCCCGATGTTTACCCGGCAAATTAATCAGATTGCTACGGATGAAGAACTCCGGGAGCTTCAGAAGGTGCTTATTGCGTCACCAGATAAAGGTGATCTCATCCAGAAAACCGGCGGGCTGCGTAAAATCAGGATGGCGACGGGTCATCAGGGGAAAAGCGGCAGCGCGAGGGTGATTTACTTTCTGGCCACCGCTGAGGTGATTTACCTGGTGATGGCTTACCCGAAGAGCATCAAAGACAGTCTCACTGACGCGGAAAAAGCCGAGCTGAAGAAGCTGACACAACGACTGAAAAATGAGGTGAACGATGAGTTTTTTTGACGAGCTGAAAGCATCGCTGGAAGAAGCCGTAGAGATCAAAAACGGTATCAGAGAGCCCGCCCGCGTTACCCGCCACACGCTGGCTGATGTGAAGGCTATCAGGGCACAGCTGAACGTCTCACAGAGCGAGATGGCGGCGGCACTGGGAACCAGCCTTGATACCATAAAGAGCTGGGAAACTGGACGCCGTTATCCGACCGGACTGGCAGCGAAGGTGCTGGCGGCTATTCAGGCAAACCCGGAATTTTTTCAGGAACTGGCGGCGCACTGAAGCGCTGTTAAAAGACAGGCGGAGCCGTTCAAAGAGTACTGGTGCCACAGAAAATCAAATACGCGCCACCGATGAAGCCTCCATCGGTGGCGTTATGCATTACGGCAGATGCGGATAGATGCCCGGTCCGATCGGCAGTCCCAGCCAGTACCACACCACCAGCAGCGCAATCCAGCTGATAAAGAACACCAGCGGATAGGGGAAGATCAGCACGTAGTAGGTGCCGAGCTGCGCATCTTTCTGGTAGCGCTGCAAAAAGGCGAGGAACAGCGGCAGGAACGGCGACATCGGCGCCAGCGGCAGCACCGCCGAGTCGGCGATACGGAAAATCATCTGCGCAAAGGCGGGATGAAAGCCGAGCAGCATAAACATCGGCACAAATACCGGCGCCAGAATTGACCAGATCGCCGAGCCGCTGGCGATAAACATGCAGAGAAACGCCGACAGGAACATCAGCCCGAGAAAGGCGGGCGCGCCGCTAATACCGGCACTTTCCAGCACATCCGTCAGGCCAATCGCCATAAACTTGCCCATGTTGCTCCAGTTAAAGAACGCCACGAACTGCGACAGCGGAAACACCATTACGATAAAGCCTGCCATCCCCTTCATCGGATCGACCAGCAACTGGGGAATATCGTCCGGACGGCGGATCTGACGGGTCACCACGCCATAGGCAATCGCCACCACAAAGAAGAACAGGATGATGATCGGCACGATACCCTGAATAAACGGCGAGGGAATAATGGCCCCGCTGGTGGGGTTACGCAGCGGCGCATTCTCCGGTACCACCAGCAGCGCTATCAGAGCGATGAACAGCAGCGCAGCAATCCCGGCGGCCCGCAGGCCACGGTTCTCCAGCGGCGTAAGGGCGGCCAGCTTTTCACCGCTGCCCTGCCACTGCGGCAGGCGCGGCTCAACAAATTTATCGGTCAGCAGCGCCCCGACAAAAGTCAGTACAATCACCGAGGTCGCCATAAAAAACCAGTTATCGATGACGCTGACATGCACCGTGTCGCTGACCGCTTTGGCCGCTTCGGTACTGATGCCGGAAAGCAGCACGTCGGTGGTCACGATCAGTAGATTGGCAGTAAAGCCCGATGCGACACCGGCAATCGCCGCCAGCAATCCCGCCACCGGATGACGGCCGACCGCCAGGAAGATCAGCGCGCCCAGCGGCGGCATCACCACCAGCGCCGCGTCGGAAGAGATATGACTGAAAAAGGCGATAAACAGCACCATGTAACTGGCGTAGCGACGGTTGACGCGCGACGCCATCTTCACCATCAGCGACTGCAATAAGCCCACTTTTTCCGCCAGACCGGCACCAATCACCAGCGCCAGAATCGATCCCAGCGGGGTAAAGCTGCTGAAGTTTTTAATGATGTTGGGCAGGATCCACTGAATACCGGCGACGCTCAGCAGGTTATTCACCCGCACCATTTCACCGTTGCTGGGGTTTTTAACCGCCAGATCCAGCGCACTGATAATGGCAGTGGCGACCATCAGCACCACAATCAAATAGACAAACAGTAAAAACGGATTAGGAACTTTATTTCCCACCCGCTCAACCCAGCTAAAAAGTCGCCCGGGGCTGCGGTTCTCTGATGTTGCTTCCATAGTTTCTGGTCTCGTCTTGTGTCCCGTCATCCGTGGTCGCGTTCGCTGTCGCCGGTCGCTGAGTGAGACGTCCGGCGATAGGTTACAAACGGCACAGCGGAATCCGGGAAGGTGTTTGCAATAATATTTTTTATAGCGGTCCGCGCCGGTGACGCGGCCGTTGGCTCATTCGGCCAGTTTTGTGGGTGTGATCCCCGCCGGGATCGGGCAGTGATAAGGCTGTGAGGCGCGAACCCGGTCGAACTCTGCCTGACAGCGGGCCAGCGCCGCCTGATCCTGCAACAGCGTAACGACGGTGGCGGCCATCACTTTGCCCGCCAGAAACATCCCCTTATGCCCGATGCTGGTGCGACCCTGCGCCACCAGCTGCCAGGTATGCAGCGGCGTACCGAAGGTGAAGCAGGGTGCAAAGCACTGGGCGGTCGGCGTCACCCAGCTGACATCCCCGACATCCGTGGAGCCATACAGCAGCTCGCGGGTCACCGCATAGGGCGCGACCTGATCCATAAACAGCCTGTCACCCAGTTGCTCAACCCAGGCCTGGCCTGCTTCGCCGCCGGTTCGGGCTGCGTTGAGCCGCGCATTGCGCAGATCGTCGTCGGTCAGGGTGGCACGTATCTCTGCCGCGAATGCACGCTCCTCATCGCTGTAGTCGGGCAGACCGAACTGATGCAAATAACGCTCCATCACCGCTTCCAGCGCGCGATTGGGCACGTAGTCAGAGCAGGCTTTGTCAAAACGCACCGTCAGAGTGGTGTCAGTCATCAGCGCCGCGCCGCGGGCGATATTGATCACCCGCTGGTAAATATCCTGCGCCTGCTGCAGTTCCGGCGCGCGGATCAGGTAGAGCACTTCCGCATCAGCCTGCACCACATTCGGCGAGACGCCGCCGCTGTTAGTGACTGCATAGTGCAGCCGCGCTTCCTGCACGATGTGCTCACGCAGAAAATTGGCCCCGGTGTTCATCAGGGTGACCGCATCCAGTGCGCTGCGACCGAGGTGCGGTGAGTTAGCGGCATGTGCCGCGACCCCTTTGAAGCTGAACGCCGCCTGGATATTGGCGAGGGTGCGCAGATTAAACATCCCGCTGAAGCCTTCGGGATGCCAGGTTACCGCAGCATCGACATCGTCAAACAGCCCTTCGCGCACCATAAAGGTTTTGCCGGAGCCACCTTCTTCACCGGGACAGCCGTAAAAGCGCACCGTTCCGCCGGTATGATGTTGCTGCATCCAGGCTTTCACCGCACTGGCCGCCGCCACGCCTGCGGTACCGAGCAGGTTATGGCCGCAGCCGTGACCGTTGCCGTTGGCCTCCAGCGGTTGGGGGCGGGCGCATCCCGCCTGCTGGCTCAGGCCCGCCAGCGCATCAAACTCGCCAAGAATGGCAATCACCGGTTTACCGCTGCCGAAGCTGGCGATAAAGGCGGTATCCAGGCCGCCTACGCCGCGTTCTACCGTGAATCCGTCCTCCGCCAGCGCATCGGCCAGCAGTGCGGACGATCGGATCTCGGCAAAGCGGGTCTCCGGTGTATCCCAGATAGCATCACTCAGGGCGCTGAAGCGCGCCTGATGACGGTCGATATACTCTGCAATGAACACTTCCATCATTGGTCACCGCCAAACTGCGCCTGATTCAGCGCCAGAGTTGCCAGCATCGCGATCGCCACCGGCATCACCTGCTCATCAAAGTCGAACTTCGCGTTATGGTGTCCCGCCGCCAGATCGCAGCCGAAAATGGCATAGGAAGCCTGACCGCCTCGCTGTTTCACCCGCTCCATCATGTAAGTGGCATCTTCCGAACCGGCCGCCTGAGCCTTACGATCAACCACCGAATCGAAGATCCCCAGCGCCTCCGCCTGCTGATGGATAAAATCGACCCAGGGCTGGGTTGGGGTGCAGCTGCGGGCGGCGCCCATCAGCGTGACCTGATGTTCAACGCCATACATCGCCGCCGCGCCAGCGATGACCCGCAGCGCCTGCTGATAGATGTCATCGTTAACCTGATTGGTGACGCCGCGGGTTTCGACTTTCAGCAGCGCACAGTCGGGCACCACGTTACGCCCGGTACCGGCCTGCAGTACGCCAACGTTAACGCGCGCCACACCGCCGCTGTGCTGGGTAAGACCGTGCAGCGCCAGCGTCGCCTGGGCCGCCGCCAGCAGGGCATTGCGACCCTCTTCCGGCCGGCCACCGGCATGGGCGCCGACGCCAGTAAAATTGACGTCGAGTTTGGTGGTGGCGAGGAAACTGTCGCTGCCGCACACCAGTTCGCCCGCCGGCACGCCGGTGCCGAGATGAATGGCGGTGAACAGGTCAACATCATCCACCACGCCAGCCGCCACCATCGCTCTGGCACCGCGCACGCCCTCTTCGGCGGGCTGGAAAATGATTTTAATCGTGCCGCTCAGCTGGTTTTTCATCGCCATCAGCACCGAGGCGAGGCCAAGACCGATGGTGGTGTGACCGTCGTGGCCGCAGGCGTGCATCATGCCTGGATTGCAGGAGGCAAAGCCTTCACGCTGTGGCAGGTGATCTTCCGCCTGACTCTCATTGAGATCGAGCGCGTCCATATCGACCCGGAAGCCGATCACCGGGCCGGGACGGCCGGTCTCCAGCGTGGCGACGATGCCGCAAAAACCGCCAGAGAAGTGGCTGATCCACTGCGGTAACGCGCCCTGCTGCAGCGCCCGCGCCTCCTGCTGTTTCAGCACGGTCTCGCTGGGTAAGCCCATGCGCGCATCGGCATCGATCACCTCACGGCCCAGCTGCAGCTGATAACCCATCTTATGCAGTTCGTCAGTTACCCGGGTGGCGGTGCGGAACTCCAGCCAGCCAGATTCTGCGTAGTGATGGAACTCCCGGCGCCAGCTTTTTAGCTGCGCCAGCCGGGCGTTGATAAGGTCGGAAAGGGTGTTCATCGGCACTGTCCTTACTGTTGGTTTTTTATGCACTGCCTCGAATCTACACAATGGTATTAGCCGGCATAAGATGCGAATATCTTGTGACTGATAAACAACGGTTATCACAAAATCTATGACGGCCAACCTTAAACTTCACCAGTTGCGCGCCTTTGTTGACGTGGCGCGCCAGGGCAGTATCCGGGCCGCGAGCCGTCTTTCCGGGCTTTCGCAGCCAGCATTAACCAAATCCATTCAGGAACTGGAGCGTGAACTCGGCGCGCGATTGTTTATCCGCCGTCAGCAGGGCGTGGTCTTAACCGATATCGGTGATAACTTTTTTCGACACGCCAGCCTGGTGCTGGCAGAGCTGCGGGTGGCGCAGGAAGATATCCAGCAGCGGCTGGGGCTGGGCGGTGGTCAGGTGAACATCGGCGTTGGCGGCAGCGTGGCGCGCACCATCATGCCGCAGGTGATTAACCAGTTTCATCGTGAATACCCGCTGGTGAAGGTGCGCATTGTCGAAGGGCAACTGGTGTCGATGGTGCATGAGTTGCGGCAGGGCGCGCTCGATTTCACCATCAATACCTACGATCAAAGTCATCTCGATCAGGAGCTGATGTATGAGCGAATGATGGAGCGCGAGTACAAAGTGGTGGTGCGCAAGGGCCATCCGCTGGAGAAAGCCCGCTCGCTGGCCGAGTTGCAGCAGGCGGACTGGACCATGCCGACCCCCAAAGGCAGCTACTATCGCTTACTGCACGATCTGTTTGACGAGCGCGGCATGGCACCGAAAATTGTGGTGACCTGCGAAACCTTTATGGCCTGCACCAGTCTGGTGGCGCAAAGCGATTTCATCAGTATTTTATCGGTGGATGTGATCGACGATCCGATTCTCGGCCGCTCGCTGGTGTCGCTGTCGCTGGACGAGCCGCTGCCGAAAGCGATCTTTTATCTGATTCAGCGCAAGGACACTGCACTGACGCCGATGAGCAGTTACATGGCGCAGTTATTTCGCCGTTATTGTCAGCGCTGACGGGCAGCGTTCTCTCATCGTCTACACTTGGTGTATTCGCATAAATGTGAGTTCAACCCACAATCGGAGGTGACGATGCAAGTCTGTCCATATCTGTTTCTCTATGGTCGCTGTGAAGAGGCAATCGAGTTTTACCTGCAGGCCACAGGCGGGAAACTGCTGGAGAAAATGACCTTTGGCGATATGCCAGAGCAGGGTGAGCAGGTTGGCGATCAATCCGCGCCGCCACAGCCGCCGGAAAAAATCATGCACGCGCATCTGCGTATCGGTCAGGGAGAGTTGATGCTGAGCGACGGTAACACGCAGAAGCCGCCCGCCTCTGATCATGCCGGCTATGCGGTGAGCCTCGCCACCACGGATGCAGAGCAGGGCAAAACCTGGTTTGCGAAACTGTCAGTGGGCGGCAAAGTGACGACCCCGTGGCAGGAGACGTTCTGGTCGAATGGATTTGCGATGTTTATCGATCAGTTCGGCATTCCATGGCGCATCAATGTAGTGAAGCCGCAGGAATAAAGGCAGGATGCAGGATCGGCGCCGGTCATTGCGGCGCCATTTTATTCGTCGTCTGAGCACGGCCAGCCTTGCAGCCAGCCGCCCGCTCATCAGAAGTTGTAACCTGCCACCAGGTAGTAACCCCAGCCGGTCGATTTCACTTCAAACGGACCGTTACCGAAGTTCAGCTCCTGCCCATCCGCCCACTGACCGCCATTGTGGAAGTAACGCGCCACGGCTGAGAAGTGCCAGTGATCGTAACCCAGCGACAGAATATGGCTGGAAGCGATTGAGTTGCTGGTGCGCGACGAACCGCCTTTTTCGTTGAGATCGGAACCCCAGTCAAAGTTGGTGAAGCCGACATAGCCAAGGTTACCGCCCCACAGTGTGGTGATCGGCACAAAATATTTCACCTTGAAACGATAGCCATCCCAGCTGTTCTCATTTGCCGCACCGTAGTTTTCCCACTGGTATTTGGCATAGACGTTCAGTGACAGGCCCACATCGCTGTGGGTATCGATATCGGTGCCCAGACCCATATACCAGGTATTCTGGCGGTTATCGCTGTTGCGGCCCATGTCGTAGATGTAGTTGTTGGCGAAATACCACTCTTTGAACGGACCAAAGGCCAGGCTGGTGCCGGTCAGTTTGTCGATGGAGAAGCGCGGTTCAATCTCCATAAACATCGGCGAACCGTGGTCAAAGATACCGTTGGCGTTGCTGTTACCCACGCCGAAGAAGTTGGTCAGATCGAGATAACCGTAGAAATCGAACCAGTCTTTTTTGGCAAACGCTTCATATTCCAGATAAACGTCGTTGTTAAACTGCGGCCCGAAGCGCGTGTGGTAGCTGCCCACCACGTTTACGCTCTGATGCCACCAGTCGGACAGATATTGCGGATCGCTATCAGCGGCTTGCGCAACACCCGTCCAGGAACATGCCAGTACGGCACCTGCTATCAACGTTTTGAATTTCATTATCATTAACCACATGCTTTTGACCGCTGCACAGCAGGCGCAGTCAGAGAGAAGTCGATCCCGGGGTGGGGAGTGAGTTATTCAGGACATAACAGCCAGTTTTCAGCTCGCGTAGCGTGCCTGCAACACAGCGATAGAAAATAGATTTTGCTCACGTTTGTCAAAAAGTGTTGCATTACAATTCAGTGAAAATGTGATGCACTTCACAATAATGGCGGTGATCGAACGGAACCAGGCAACCGTTTACGTTGTCTGGTTCGCGATCAAACGTGTGGGATCAGGGAAAAGTGACGCGGACCTGCAAACCACAAATCGCACCCTGTGGCGTCAGGCAGTTGGAAAGGGCGACATGAATCTGATGCTTCTGCGCAACGCTGCGTACAATCGATAAACCCAGACCGCTGCCCTGCGCTTTAACGTCAGGGGAACGGGTGAAACGGTCAAAGGCGCGTTCAATAAAGGATTCCGGCATGCCCGGTCCGTTATCGACAATATCCACCACCGTCTGGCCCGCCACCCGATGCAGCAGAACATCCACCAGGCTCCCTTCCGGCGTGTGCAACATGGCGTTACCAATCAGGTTGTCGAACAGGCTACGCAGTTCAGAGCGGCTGGCCTGCAGGCGATACTGAGTCGAGCCGTTAAAGCCGATATCGATGCCGCGTTTATCCGCCACCACCATTAACTGCTCAATGCTCTCTTTCAGCAGATCTTCCAGTTCAATCTGCTCAATGCTGGCCACCACGCTTTGATCCTCCTGACGGGAAACGTTCAGCAACTGGGTCACCAGATGACGGGTACGCGTCACGCCCGCTTCGAGCTGACTGAACTGCCGGCTGGCCTCGCCCGGCTGAATATGCTGACGCAGATTCTCCAGCTGCAGCGTGACAGCGGTGACCGGGGTTCGCAGTTCGTGAGCGGCATCCTCCAGGAACTGCCGCTGGGATGACCAGGCCTCGCGCAGCTTATTCAGCAACGAGTTATACGCGGCGACCAGCGGCAGGATCTCATCCGGCAAGCCTTCCGGTGAGACATTGTGCGGATGATGCGTCTCCTGCGCCGCGATCTGCCGCGAGGCGACCTGCAGATCGCGGGTGATCTTCCGCACCACCAGCCAGATCACCAGCAGCGACAGCGGCATCATCAGGATCAACGGGATGATCGCCGACAGCGCCCGTTTCACCATCAGTGCTTTCATATAGCTGAGGTTGTGCATCACCTGAATGGTCTTGATCTCACTGCCAGGCTGACCCGGCCGGGTGTAGATACGCCATTCGCAGTCATCACAATGTCCCACATCGACATCACGGTAACCGCGCTGGGCTTGAAGCGGCGCGTGCAGTTCCGGCCACGAGCTGGCACGCAGCCGGCCCTGGTTGTCCCACAGCTGCACCACAAAAGCGCTCTTCGCCTTGTCAGGCGGAATGAGCATCGGCATCAATGCCGGCATCTGCTTGTTAGTCGACCAGGCATCAGCAATTTTCGACAGCTGATCGTCTTTCATCGTGCCGACCATATCGCCATAGCAGCTGAAGAAATACCAGGTGACGCCGCCAATCATCAGCAGATGAATAATCAGCAGCGTACTGAGTAATTTGTTGCGTAATGAACGCATAAAGGGGAAAGGTTTCATATCGCCGGTACCCGCCAGCCCAGCCCGCGCACATTGCGAATCGCGTCGTTATCCAGCTTGCGGCGCATCCCGTGGATCAGCACATCAACCGCGTTACTGCTCACCTCATCGCCCCAGCCGTAGATGCGATTCTCCAGTTGTTCGCGCGAGAGAATCGCGCCGGGACGCTCCAGTAAGGCATAGAGCAGAGCGTATTCACGCGCGGTCAGCTGCTCGCGCTGGCCCTTATAGAGCACTTCGCGCGTCATCATATCCAGTTGCACATCGCCGCTGCCCAGCACCGAATCCGCCGCGCCGTGGCGACGTCGGGTAATCGCCCGCATCCGCGCCAGCACTTCCTGCAGATCAAAGGGTTTAAGCAGGTAATCGTCAGCGCCGCTGTCGAGCCCCTGTATCCGCTGCGCCACCGTATCGCGCGCAGTCAGGATCAGCACCGGCGTAGAATCGCCGCGCCCGCGCGCCCGGCGCAACACCTGTAATCCGTCATCACGCGGTAAGCCGAGATCCAGCAATACGCAGCTGTAGCCGCCTTCGCTCCAGGCATTATGGGCATAAACGCCATCGCGTACCCAATCCACCGACCAGCCCGCGCCCTCTAAAGCCTGCTGCAGGTTCGCGCCGATCATTTCATCATCTTCAACCAATAATACCCGCATGGCTGATCTCCTTCATAAAGATGGGAGCAGTGTAAGCCCGGATAGTTAGCACAGAATTATCCGCCGTCATACTTCGCACTACAGCGGCGTTGGCTGCATTTACTCACCCCAGTCACTGACTGATGTCAGCTCCTGAGGATTCGCGTATTTGCCGCCTTGCTGTAGCACGGATTTGCCGCCTTGCTGTAGCACGAATTATTTAGGCGGACCCTGCCATATGGGCGAATCGAGTGTTACTTAACACAAATTAGCCTGGCGGATTCGACTGTGACTTAACGCAAATTACTTAAATTCTGGCCGCTATGGCTTAACGGAAAAGAGTCAAATCGACGCTGGTGTGACTTAACGCAAATTATTTTACCGGACTGCCGGGATCACTTAATGCTTATTATTCAGGCAAGTTGCTGCCGTTATCTGACCGATTAAGGGGGCCGCAGGCCTGAATCTGGCGGTTGCTAATTCTGCGCTAATTTTCTGCTAATTAAGGGATAAATTTAACCGGGTAAAGTGGGTTCACTGCACATCAGCGTATATCAGGAGGAACCCATGAATCAGCGCGAGTTTATTCGGAGTTTGCTGGAATGGATAGAAAACAATCTGGGACACGATCTGCATCTGGATGAGGTGGCACGTCGCTCTGGCTATTCCCGCTGGCATCTGCAACGGCTGTTTCGCCAGCATACCGGATTTTCACTGGCGGAATATATCCGGCAGCGAAGGTTAACCGAATCTGCGCTGTCGCTGCTGAGCAGCAATGAAGCGATATTGCAGGTCGCCATGAACTACGGGTTCGACACCCAACAAGCCTACACCCGCACCTTTAAAAACTATTTTATGATGACGCCAGGCCAGTTACGACGCCAGCGCCGGGTCGAGCCGGATCGGTTACTGTTTCCGCTGGCCATGGCCAGTTGATGCCTGTGATGGCCTTCCCGCCAGAGAAAAGTGCGGGAAGGTACGATACGTACTGCTCCGTTGTCTGATTCAGTCCCCTCTTTTTTGCTGATCTGCCGCCGTAAGCTGCCCCGAACATGCTAGTTTGATGCCAGAATCCTCAGGGTATCGGAGCGGTAACGCATGGAAAACAGTGCTAATTTAACCGCCATGCTGGTGTTTGCGCGGGTGGTGGAACTCCAGAGTTTCAGTGAAGCGGCGCGGGCGCTCGGCTGGTCTAAATCCCACGTCAGCCGGGAAATCTCCCGTCTTGAGCTGCGACTCGGCATCCGGCTGTTGCAGCGCACCACCCGGCGACTGGCGCTGACCGAGCTCGGTCAGGCTTACTATCCCTATTGCGTCCGGATGCTGGCGGAAGTGCAGCGGGCAGATGCGTTTGTCCAGCAACTGCATCAGCAACCGGCCGGCAATGTACGTCTGCAGGCCCCGGTGACCTACGGCTGTCAGTGCGTGGTGCCGGTGCTTAATCGTTTTCTGCGCCGCCATCTGCACATTAACGTCGACCTCGATCTGACCGACCGTAACCACGATCGGCTGGATGAGCAGGTGGATGTGGCCATCGTGATTCGATCCCGGCCACCGCAGCAGGGGCATTTTCGGGTGATAAGCGACATTGAGTGGGGATTGTATGCGGCACCGGGTTATCTGGCGCAGCGGCCTGCTATCGATCATCCTGAGATGCTGCCGCGCCATGACCTGCTGCTGTTTCATGGACCGGCGCACACCGCCGCGCTGCCGTTTCGCCGCGACAAGCAGCGGCTGGCACTGGATGTCCGCAGCCGTTTTCGTGCCAATAACAGCATGGCGCTGCTGAACGCGGCACTGGCGGGCAGCGGCATCGCCTATCTGCCCTCCTATATGGCGCAGGAGGCGGTCGCCCGTGGGGATATTCAGCAACTGCTGCCGGAGTGGCAGATGGATCGGCTGCAGAGCTATTTGTTGCTGCATGACACGCTGCAGCCCGCTTCACCGGTCAGCTTATTATGCGACACGCTGATCGCCGCGCTGGTCAGCGGCTGATTGTTGCTATATCGCAACAGTCAGCGCCACAAAGTAACTATCGCGCTGCTACTGTTGTTATCTGACGCGCCTGGTTAGCCTGTATCCCTGATCAATGACGGGATATCTTTATGCAACAGCCAGCAGAAAACAGAGAATTTCAGCACTGGAAGCGCAACTTATGGGTCTGTGTGCTGGGCTCGTTCAGCACCATCGTGGCGATGACGCTGCTGCTGCCGTTTTTACCGCTCTATGTCCAGCAGCTTGGCGTGCAGCAGCCCGCCGCCATTGCGCGTTGGTCGGGGCTGGCCTATGGCGCCACGTTTTTCAGCGCGGCGCTGACCGCGCCACTCTGGGGCAGACTGGCTGACCGTTATGGTCGTAAGCTGATGCTGATCCGCGCCAGCCTCGGGATGGCTATCGCTATGTCACTGATCGGCATGGCAACCGCGCCCTGGCAGCTGGTGGCGCTGCGTCTGCTGGCGGGTTTGCTGGGCGGTTACGCCTCCGGTTCGACCATTCTGGTGGCGGCGCAAACGCCCAAAGGCCATACCGGCTGGGCGCTGGGGGTATTATCCTCCGGTATTATGGCGGGCAACGTGGTCGGGCCGCTGCTGGGCGGCGTGCTGCCGCCGCTGATCGGTATTCGCCGGACCTTCTGGTTAACCGGCGCGGTGATTTTTCTCGCCTTCCTGGCGACCACTTTTCTGCTGAAAGAGCAACCACGCGCCGCCGCCTCGCCACGGGAAAATTCCGCGCCAGCGCCTGCGGCAATACCGGTCAATCAGCGACGGGTCCGGCTGATGTGGCTGTCAGGCATGTTGCTGATCTTCGCCACAATGTCGATTGAACCGATTATCACCCTTTATGTCGGCGAGTTTGTCTCGGGTAACCACCAGATAACGCGGGTCGCCGGGCTGGTGATGTCGGCTGCCGCGCTGGGGACGGTGATCGCCGCGCCGTGGCTTGGACGGCTGGCTGACCGCATTGGTCACTGGCGGGTGCTGACGGCGGGTTTAGTGGTGAGTGCGCTGCTGCTGATCCCGCAGGCGTTCATTACCGCCGCCTGGCAACTGGTGTTGCTGCGTTTTCTGATGGGAATGGCGCTGGGCGGACTGTTGCCGTGCATCACCGCCATTATCCGGCACAGCGTGCCGGGCTCGCAGGTCGGGCGGATGCTGGGCTATTCGACGTCGGCCCAGTATATCGGCCAGGTGACGGGCCCGCTGTTCGGCGGTCTGGTCGGGGGAACGTTTGGGATGCGGCCGGTGTTTCTGGCGACCAGTGTGGTGATGCTGCTGTGCGGATGGCTGAACGGGCGGGCGATGAAAGATAGCGCGATCAAAAAAGGCGGACCGGAGTCCGCCTGATGTTAACCGCTGATAACAGGATTATTTCTGGTCTGGCAGCGCGTAGGCGATCACATAATCGCCCAGTTTGGTGCCAAACGAGCCGTGACCACCGGCCGCGATGACAACGTACTGCTTGCCATTCGCTTCATAGGTCATTGGCGTCGCCTGACCACCGGCTGGCAGACGTGCCTGCCACAACAGCTCACCGGTATCGGTGCTGTAAGCACGCAGATAGTTATCGGCAGTCGCACCGATAAAGAACACTTTACCTGCGGTGGTGATCGGACCGCCCAGCATCGGCATACCCATTTTGAACGGTACCGGTACTGGCGCGCTGTCGCGGGTGGTACCAATACGCTGTTTCCACACCACGTTGTTGGTCTTCAGATCCACCGCAGAGACGTAACCCCACGCTGGCTGTTTACACGGCAGACCAAACGGTGACAGGAACGGGTTCAGTTCAACACCGTAAGGTACGCCATACTGCGGCTGAATACCGGTTTCAGTGCCTGAACCACCCTCAGCGCCTTTCGGCGGTTCGATCGGGTTGCCTGGACCACGAGGGACCAGCTTCGAGACAAACGGCAGCGCCATCGGGTTAGCAATCGCGATCTGACGATGTGGATCGACGGCGATGCCGCCCCATTCGAACATACCGAGGTTACCCGGGAACACCA
>Ga0308167_1001237_pt1 | contig 31870 bp, 35 predicted proteins | sample PhyCR1_2_FD_202138 | JGI IMG/M metagenome (GOLD analysis project Ga0308167, IMG submission 202138) | Phyllosphere microbial communities from UC Gill Tract Community Farm, Albany, California, United States - DLSLRC.R1 | ecosystem: Host-associated > Plants > Phyllosphere > Unclassified | place... | reverse complement strand
AAGGTCGGCAATTCCACGTGGCCACTGAGGGTGACCGGTTCAGGTAATGCAGGATGATTAAGCGTCAGGTGATTGATGGCGAGCTGCTGTCCGGTCAGCGTCGCTGCCAGTTGCAGATTCTCACCCTGATAACGGAGTTGCTGCTGCTGTTTTTCTAAGGTCAGATCCAGGGTGCCCGCGTAAGCCTGCCACGGCGTGACAAGCAGTTTCGTCAGATGAACGTCGGCGCCTGGCAGCATCGCCTGCCATTCGGCCAGGGTTTTGGGTGCCGCCGACGGGCCGTCACCGTCAGGTAATTTTTGCAGGCAGTCGCTGTTCAGCGTCAGTTGTGCAGCGTTCAGCTTCCAGCGCGAATCCTGCCAGCCGAGCGAGGCCGACTGGATCTCCGCCAGCAGACAATCCTGGGCCAGATAGCGAATGCCGGGAAACCACAAGCCGCCATCCCGCCAGCGCGGCGAGCCGGATAGCGCAATGCGGGTCTCTGGCGGCAGCCAGATGCCGACTAAACGTGGCAGCCATTGGGTGATCGTCAGCAGTAAGCCCAGCAGCAGCAGAATCAGCGCCAGAATGGCCGCCAGCCGTCGCCGAAAAATCCGTGGCATCACAGCCATAATCCTTTTCCTTACAGTATCCTGACAATGATGATGGCATGTAACGCCCGGAAGGTGAAGGTCCCGCCCGCGCGCAAATCAGCGGTTAGAGCAAAGTCTGCCAGAAAACGTTATCCTTGTTTCACACCCGTATGCAGGAGCACAACGATGAAGATCGCGGTTTACAGCACCAAACATTACGATCAGAAATACTTCGAGCAGGTTAATCAGCAATTCGGTTTTGAACTGGTCTTTTTTGACTTTTTGCTCACCGAGAGCACGGCAAAAAACGCCGTCGGCTGTGATGCCGTCTGTATCTTTGTCAACGATGATGGCAGCCGCCCGGTACTGGAAGAGCTGGCATCGCTGGGCGTGAAGTACATTGCCCTGCGCTGTGCCGGTTTTAATAACGTCGATCTGGCCGCCGCGGCGGAGTTTGGCCTGCCGGTCGTCAGGGTGCCAGCCTATTCCCCGGAAGCGGTGGCGGAACATACCGTGGGTATGATGCTCGCCCTGAATCGTCGAATCCATCGTGCCTATCAACGCACCCGTGACGCCAACTTCTCACTTGACGGGCTGACCGGATTTAATATGCACGGTAAAACCGCTGGCGTCATTGGTACCGGTAAAATTGGTATCGCGACCATGCGCATCCTGAAGGGGTTAGGTATGCATCTGCTGGCCTTTGATCCCTATCCCAGCGATGAGGCACTGGCATTGGGTGCCGAATATGTCGATCTGAAAAGGTTGTTTGCCGAATCGCATGTGATTACGCTGCACTGTCCATTGACGTCAGAAAATTATCACCTGCTTAACGCCGAAGCGTTCAGCCAGATGCGTGATGGCGTGATGATCATCAACACCAGCCGCGGTAGCCTGATTGATTCACAGGCAGCTATTGATGCGCTGAAACAACAGAAGATTGGTTCGCTTGGCATGGACGTGTATGAGAATGAACGCGATCTGTTCTTTGAAGATAAGTCGAATGATGTGATCCAGGACGATGTGTTCCGCCGTCTCTCTGCCTGTCACAACGTACTGTTTACCGGCCATCAGGCGTTCCTGACCGCCGAAGCGCTGACCGCCATCTCTGAAACGACCCTGAGTAATCTCAACCAGCTCGATCACGGCGAAAATTGCCCGAATCAACTCTCAGCCTGAACAGGCGGGCCGGAAACTTCCGGCCTGTCACTTAACGGGCGCAGCGTCCGCCGATCAACGCCTGCTCATCACAGCGACGACCATTCACCAGCTGGCACATCCCGACCCGGGAGCCGTCCAGTTGATGTGAGAAAGCCAGCGTGCCGCCTGCATTTGAACAGGTACTTTCGGCCAGCGAGGACATCATCACCCGTGGCTGGATATGGGCGGCTGTCGCCTGTTGCGGTGGCTCGTTGTCATCACTGTTGCTGCTGCATGCAGAAAGTAACAGCGCGGCACCGGCCAGCAATAAGGTGGCTGCTTTCATCTATCGGACTCCGGGAGTTGAGGTTAAAGGCCTGGTCAGCATATGTCAGGCAGCACAAGGGGTCGAGAGGTGAAACAGCTTTTTACAAAATTCTCCAGCGTCATTTGCAAGCAGAATTATCTTGTTTACCTGCTATCAGTGAATCGTCAGACTTCCCCTGCTTTTCTTAAATCGGAGTAATGCCATGTTAATGGACATGTTAATTCGCATCGCACTGGCCGGCATCCTTGGCGGCCTGATTGGAATGGAGCGCCAGATGCGGGCCAAAGAGGCGGGACTGCGCACTCACATTCTGGTCGGCATCGGCAGCGCGATGTTCATGCTGGTGTCGAAATATGGCTTTGCTGACATGCTGAACAGTGAACATGTCGCGCTGGACCCGAGCCGCGTGGCGGCACAGGTGGTCAGCGGCATGGGCTTCCTGGGCGCAGGCACTATCATGGTTCAGAAACAGGTGGTGAGAGGATTAACCACCGCCGCCGGCTTGTGGGTGACGGCGGCAATTGGCCTGCTGATCGGTAGCGGGATGTATGAAATCGGCATCTACGGCACGGTGCTGGCGTTAGTGGTGCTGGAACTCTTTCGCCGTCTCAGCCATTTTTTTATCGGCAAGCATCATACGCTGCTGGTGTTTCTAAAACCCAAAAGCGTCCCGCTGGTGTTGCTGGTGATGCAGCGCGAAGGGATTCGTTACGCTAACGTGACGGTAGTCAATCGCGATGAAGAGAGCGGACTGTGTGAGCTCAGTATTCAGGTCACGCTGTCACGTAAATTCAACGACGCGCACCTTTACGATAAGGTTATGGAGATCAAGGGGGTACAGTCACTGGAAATGATGTAGCTTCGCCAGGTTGCGGTGCGTAATATTGAATAACAATGAGAAGAGAGGTTAAAGTTAATAGCCTGTCATGGCTGCGAATTAGCGGTAAAACGCCCCCGACTACGCTGAGTTTATCTTCTCACATCTCTTTTTCAATGACCTGAAACATGGAGCCGACGGTGAATTAATGTCATAATTCCCCCTGAATTTGATCTGGATGATATTTTGGCTGGAGACTAATGCCTTTTAATCCGAATAACTTTGACGATGTCCTGCCCGATGGCACGCGTAAAAATTACAGCGTTATGTTTAAATTGATAGTACCGGTTTCCAGTGCCCTTGCAGTCGGCGTCATGCTGATGGTTTGCGATCAGGATTCTGTAAACAATGCGTTAGATACCGGCAACTATCTGGTTGAGGACGGTATTCGCGATTTTTTTGCCTCACTCAAACTGTTTCTGCACCTGGCCTACCGCTGGATTGTCAGAGCCTGTAGCTGAGATGAATTAAAGCCATAAAAAATGAATTAATCCATTATGATTTATCAACAGCAACACGCCTACATACATAATTGCAACATGGTATTATAAACAAATCAGTGTGGTGCTGAGTTTGATTTTATATATATTCCCTGAAAATTCATATTGTTATATCGCAAAGCAGAGCATCGATTTCGTCGCACAACATTGAATTTTTTACTCAAATCGAGTATTGACTCAATGTGCACCCTGGCGTATTTACCTGTTTATCCTGCGCCTGCTCATTACGTGTCCCGATACAGACAATATAACTTATCCGGTCACCCGATCATAAACGTACTTTAAGTGTCAGGGGGAATATTATAGCGCAGGCTAATAAACAGCGATTCAACAGTCAGACCTTATTGAACTTTGCCGTCACCGAAACAAATCGGGTCACCGGATGTTGCAGAGATTCTGACTTTGCCTGAATAACGCTTTTTATAATAAACAGATTCATCATTGATTCACATCAATTCATTCAGCCGCAAATTATTTTCTGTTTATAACGTATTGAATTTACCCGGCGCACCCTGTTTGCTTTTATTCACGCGGTGACCGCCATGAAATACCTGTTTATTCTTTCTATTGTGTTTATTAATACGGGATGTGCCGCAAAAAAAGTGGATGCGGTCAGTGCAGCCTGGCAGGCCTCTATGCCCTTCTGTTCAGCACACGAAAACGAGATCGATTGTCAGTGGAATAATGTGCCGGATAGCGATAGCTAACCGCGCGTTTTGCCTGATATCCGCACTCCCGAGTCAGCCGCGCTGAGCGGCTGGCGTTACAACGGCTGCTGTGCCCTCTTCTCTGTCGGTAGCACAGGTTTATCTGCTGATTAGTTCACTCCAGCGCTGACAAGCGCGGCAACAATACGTACCATACGCTGCATATTCGTGACACCGCAGAGAGTGGATCACCTGAACGCGAGCCGCAGTGGGCTGACCAGGTGCGCTTTCTGGTTTTAGAGATAGGTAAAAATGCTGGATAATCAATCGGTTGACAAGAAAGAACAGTACAACCTTAATAAGCTGCAAAAACGCCTGCGTCGCCATGTCGGCGAAGCAATCGCTGATTTTAATATGATTGAAGAAGGCGATCGCATCATGGTTTGCCTGTCAGGCGGTAAAGATAGCTATACCATGCTGGAAATTTTGCGCAGCCTGCAAAAAAGCGCGCCGGTCAATTTCAGCCTGATTGCCGTTAACCTCGATCAGAAGCAGCCGGGATTCCCGCAGCATATTCTGCCCGAGTATCTTGAATCGCAGGGGGTTGAATACCGGATTATCGAAGAAGATACCTACTCGATCGTTAAAGATAAGATCCCGGAAGGCAAAACCACTTGCTCGCTCTGCTCGCGCTTGCGTCGCGGTATCCTTTATCGTACCGCCAGCGAACTCGGCTGTACCAAAATTGCCCTGGGTCACCATCGCGATGACATTTTGCAAACCCTGTTCCTGAACATGTTCTACGGCGGTAAAATGAAAGGCATGCCGCCGAAGCTGATGAGCGATGACGGCAAGCACATTGTGATTCGCCCGCTGGCCTACTGCCGCGAAAAAGATATTATCCGCTTCTCTGAAGCGCGTCAGTTCCCGATCATCCCCTGCAACCTGTGTGGCTCACAGCCGAACCTGCAACGTCAGGTGGTGGCCGATATGCTGCGTGACTGGGATAAGCGTTATCCTGGCCGTATCGAAACCATGTTCAGTGCAATGCAGAATCTGGTGCCTTCACACATGGCAGACATCAACCTGTTCGATTTCAAAGGCATTAAACATGGCGATGCGGTTGTAGACGGCGGCGATCTCGCGTTTGACCGTGAAACGCTGCCGCTGCAGCCTGCTGGCTGGCGCGCGGAAGAGGAAGATGCGCCGGAGATCACTGCGCGTCTGGATGTGGTGCAGATTAAGTAAGACTTTTACCCTGATTAAGGGCGTGCTGTCATCAGCACGCCCTTTTTTATATGTTACGGTGCGGTGGCGGATCCATTACCGGCGGAAACTCCGGGTCCGGTGGCGGATCGGGCTGCGGTTGCGGCTGGGGAATCGGGTCAGGAATCGGGGTCGGATCCGTGGGGATGGGCTCGCTGTTAAGAATCGCGTTCATGCCGTGCTCCTTTTCTTGCGAATGGACTTTAAGCATAGGAAAGGAAACGCCTTACAGCCAGGCGGCAAAAAAAAAGCCGGCACAATGGCCGGCGTGTTTCGAATTAAATGTGCTATGCATTAATTCTAAATCAGGAAGTAAGACAATATGGAGCGCAACGCCCATCGCTTGACGTTGCATTCACCTGCGAGAGAGATTCTGCGTCAGTCGGGGCTATGGGTTATTGATGTCGATCAGCTTTTGTCAGCTTAATGCCATTTTTGCACCAGACGGTGCTGATGGCTCCCGCCGGCAGGTTACAGCCAGCGCCGTTTACGCAGGTAGCCCGCAACGCTGAGCGCCAGTATCACCAGCAGCAGACAGAAAATCGTGAAGCCATAACGCCATTCTCCCCCCGGAATACCCCCGAGGTTCACACCAAACAGGCCGGTGAGAAAAGTGGCAGGCAGAAAGATCATCGCCATCAGCGACATGGTGTAGGTACGACGGTTCATCGACTCCGCCATCTGCGAAGCCACTTCATCAGCCAGAATGGCGGTGCGCGCCACGCCAGCATCCAGATCATCCAGCCCGCGGCCAAGGCGATCGGCAATTTCCTGCATCCTTCGACGCTCGCTGTCGTCCATCCAGCCCAGCTTCTCACTGGCCAGCCGGGCATAGACGTCACGCTGCGGTGCCATATAACGCCGCATCACAATCAGCTGTTTACGCAGCAGGCCCAGTTCGCCACGCGCTGGCATCCGCTGATCGAGCAGCGCATCTTCCATTTCGATGATTTTGTCATGCAGCTCTTCGATAAACTCGCTGGTGTGATCGGTCAGCGCATCGCAGACGTCTACCAGCCAGCTGCCACAATCGATGGGGCCATTGCCGTTCTGCAGATCGGTCAGCACTTCATCCACCGCGTACACTTTGCGCCGCCGGGTTGAGACAATCAGTTTGTCGTTGATAAACACCCGCATCGCCACCAGCTGGTCGGGACGCGCATCGCTGTTATGGTTGACGCTGCGCAACACAATCATAAAACCATCACCCAGCCGGCTGACGCGCGGACGCATGCTGTCGCCCGCTAAGGCATCTCGCACTGCATCGGGGATCTGGGCTGTCGATTGCAGCCATTCGGCGCTCTGGCGGTGGGTATAGTTCAGATGCAGCCAGCAGGGACGCTCACAATGAATCACTTCATCTTCTGCAATCGGGATCAGGCCGCCCTTTCCGTCCAGCTGGCAGGAAATGATGGCATCTGATACCTGTAATGCTTTTCCGTCGATTACATCCACAACCGTGCCTCGCTATCAAAATCAATACGATACAGTCTAGCGTGACGGCGTTGAGTTGCAATCATTGGGCTGTGTAGAAAGATGTCAGACAGCGGCCTGATGCAGGCCGCATAAGCCTTAGTGCTTTTCAATCCACAGTTCGCGGCTATAGGCCACATCTTCCGGGTTGGTGATCGGATAGCCTTTGACCCAGGGTTTGATCAGGCGGCCATTGGTATACTGGTAGATGGGCGCAATCGGCGCCTGCTGAGCCAGTATCTGTTCGGCGCGATTGTAATCGCTGTTACGGGCCTGATCGCTGGACTCTTTACTAGCTTTCGCCAGCGCCGCATCGTAGTCGGCGTTGCTGAAGCGCGCAATATTGCTGCTATTGCCTGAGGTCAGCAGATTAAGGAAGGTGGAGGGTTCATTGTAATCCCCGACCCAGGATGCCCGGATCACATCGAAATTACCGCTGTTACGGCTGTCGATATAGGTTTTCCACTCCTGATTTTCCAGCGTGACATCGACGCCGAGATTCTTTTTCCACATTGAGGCCACCGCAATGGCGATTTTCTGATGGCTCTCAGAGGTGTTGTAGAGCAGTTTCAGGTGCAGCGGTTTATCCGGTCCGTATCCGGCTGCCGCCAGCAGCGCTTTGGCCTGCGCGTTCAGACTGTTTTGATCGTGCTGTTGCATAAATGACGGCAGCGGCCTGAAGCCCGCGGTGACGTCCGGTGTAAAATGCCACGCCGGTTTTTCACCGGTTCCCAGCACTTTATCCGCAATAATCTGCCGGTCGATCGACCATGTCAGCGCTCTGCGCACCCGCACATCGGCGGTAGGCCCTTTTTGGGTATTAAATGCGTAGTAGTAAGTGCCGAGCTGGTCCGGAGTATAAACCTGACCGGGCAAGGTTTTCTTCAACAGCGCATACATATTTTTCGGGAAGGATTCGGTGATATCAATGTCATTGGATCGATAACGTTTGGTAGCGCTCGACTCTTCATTAATCGGCACGAAGGTGACTTTAGTCAGCACCGAATGTGCATCATCCCAGTAGTGCGGGTTACGGGTCAGCACAATCTTCTCGTTTACGACTCGCTCGCTTAGCTGATACGCGCCGTTACCCACCAGTTTCCCCGGCGCGGTCCAGCTATCGCCCTGCTGTTCAACCACCTTCTGCGGCACCGGGAACAGGGCGACGTTGGCGACCAGCGCCGGGAACCACGGCACCGGCCGGTCAAGGGTGATCTTCAGCCGGCTATTATCCTGCGCCACCACGCCCAGCTTGTCGGGCGTCATCTCACCTTTGGTGATAGCGGCCGCATTCTCAATGCCGCTTAACCCTGCAAACCAGGCAAATGCCGAACTGTTCTTCGGATTCACCAGTCGCTGCCAGCTGTAGACAAAATCCTGCGCGGTGACCGGATCGCCGTTCGACCAGCGGGCGTTGTTACGCAGGGTAAAAATCCAGGTTTTGTTATCGCTGCTGCTCCAGCTCTGCGCCACGCCCGGTACGATTTTGCCCTGAGCGTCCTGATTGGTCAGCCCTTCAAACAGATCGCGAATGACCTGAATTTCCGGCAGCCCCACCGCTTTGAGCGGATCGAGTGAGGCGGGTTCATCTTTAATATGGCGAACGATCTGCTGCTGGTCGGCGAGCTGGGCACCGGCAGGCACATTTGCCGCCAGCGCGGGTGTGATGACGCTGCTCAGGCTAAGCGCCGCCAGCGTCATGCGAAAGGTCTTAACCATCATCACTCCTTTACCCCAAAGAGGCGCTGCCGCGGTCCGATGCCGATGCAGCTTGTCTTTTGGCACTTTATCGCAAATTGCTGATTGATAAATAGCTATTTTCCACGCGCGGCTTTTCCGCTACTTTTAGAAAAACCCTTCAGAGGAAATCACCATGTCGTCATTACATCCACGGCCGCTGCGCGGCAAACTGGGCGTTCCGTATCAGCAATATGGCCGGTCAGTGCTGGGTGCACCGCTGTTGTGGTTCCCGGCCCCGCTGGGCGATGCCGACAGCGGGCTGATCCTCGCGGGTACCCACGGCGATGAAAATGCGGCGATCGCCACGCTCTCCGGCGCATTACGCACGCTGCCCGACGCGCTGCGTCGTCACCATGTGGTGCTGGCGGTGAATCCGGATGGCTGCCAGCTGGGATTGCGTGCCAATGCCAATGGCGTCGATCTGAACCGCAACTTTCCGGCAGCGAACTGGCAATCGGGTGAGACGGTTTATCGCTGGAACAGCGTGGCAGAGGCGCGCGACGTGGCATTATCCACCGGCAGTCATCCGGCGTCGGAACCGGAAACCCAGGCACTGTGCGACCTGATTCATCAGCTCAAGCCGCGCTGGATTGTTTCGTGGCATGAGCCGCTGGGCTGCATTGACGATCCGCATCAGGCTGAGATTGGCGGCTGGCTGGCGGCCCGGACCGGCCTGCCGCGCGTCAGCAGCGTCGGTTATGACACGCCAGGCTCGTTCGGCAGCTGGTGTAAGGATCTCAGTCTGCCGTGCGTGACGGCAGAAATGCCGGTGATTTCAGTCGATGAAGCCACCGAAACTTATCTTGAGATGATGGTCAATCTGCTGCGCTGGCAGCAATAATCAGCTGACCGTTCTGCACTTTTATCGCCGGTTCGGCATCCACCGCCAGCCAGGTCGGGCCATCTAAATCGGCGAAGCGGGTTTGCGGCACCAGCGGCAACGCGGCGCGAATGGCGCGTGAAGTGCAGAGCATACAGCCCAGCATCACGGCAAATCCCTGCTGCTGAGCGGCGTCAGCCAGCGCCAGCGCCTCCGTCAGACCACCGGCTTTATCCAGTTTGATGTTGACCATCTCATAACGCCCGCGCAACGCGGACAGGCTGTCACGCGTATGGCAGCTTTCATCTGCGCAGATCGGCAGCGGATGGATAAAGTTCTCCAGCGCGGCATCGTCGCCGGCCGGTAACGGCTGCTCCAGCATCGCCACGCCGATATCGGCCAGAAGCTGGCAGCGTGCCGCCAGCCCTTCCGCATGCCACGACTCATTGGCGTCGACGATCAGCGTCGCCTGCGGCACTGCGGCACGGATCGCCATTAACCGCTCGGTGATAAAATTATCGTCCAGTTTGATCTTCAGCAGCGTCGCACCGTGTTGCCACAGCGCCTGAGCGCTGCTGGCCATCGCTTCCGGGGTATCAATGCTGACCGTCTGGGCGGTGACTACTTCACGGGGCGCCACCACGCCGCTGAGCTGCCACAGCGTACGCTGCTGCTGTCGGGCAGCCAGATCCCACAATGCGCTGTCAATGGCGTTACGCGCCGCGCCCGCTGGCAATGCCTGTTGCAGCGCGTCACGCGTCATACCCTGCTGTAATGCGGTCAGCTGGCTGGCGATTTGCGCCAGCACCGAGGCTTCGGTTTCGCCATAACGTGCGTAAGGCGTCGCTTCTCCGACACCTTTTACGCCCGCCTCTTCAATTTCAACCACCACCACTTTGACTTCAGTGCGGGTTCCACGGGCAATGACAAACGGCGTATGCAATGGCCAGGCTTCAGGATAACTTTTTACCGTTCTCATTGATTCTCCACAATGTACGACGCGGTGGCAGGCTGCCACGCTAAACTCAACAATTGAACTCGTAAACCCTTAACATTTATGTCATAAACAACGGTTATAGCTGTGGGTTAACCGTTTAAATGTCCCAACTCTTCACCATCAAAAGGAATCAGTATGTCTCAGACCGTTCATTTTCAGGGTAACGCAGTACCGGTTGCGGGTCAGTTTCCTCAGGCTGGCGATAAAGCCAAAGCATTCACGCTGGTAGCAAAAAACCTGGTCAACGTTGCGCTCTCTGAGTATGCAGGAAAACGCAAAATTCTGAACATTTTCCCGAGCATTGATACCGGCGTCTGCGCCTCCTCGGTGCGTAAATTTAATCAGGCGGCGGGCGAACTGAATAACACCGTGGTGCTGTGCATCTCTGCTGACCTGCCGTTTGCGCAGTCGCGCTTTTGTGGTGCGGAGAACCTCAGCAATGTGGTCACGCTCTCCACCCTGCGCGGTTCAGAATTCAAGTATGACTACGGTGTTGAAATTGCCGATGGTGCGCTGGAAGGCCTGACCGCACGCGCCGTGATTGTGCTGGATGAGGAAGATAAGGTGATTTACAGCCAGCTGGTGGATGAGATTACCACTGAGCCTGATTATGAAGCAGCGCTGGCGGCACTGAAGTAAAACGGCAATAAAAAAGCGGATAACCCGGTTATCCGCTTCCTGTTTGCCTCAGCAGAGAGCCTATTCGCTTTCGCTGCGCTTCTGACCCAGACCATATTCCCGTAACTTATTGGCAATAGCGGTATGCGACACGCCGAGCCGTTTTGCCAGCTTACGGGTGCTGGGATAAGAGAGATAGAGCCGCGTCAGAATTGAACGCTCAAACCGGCTGGTGATCTGATCCAGCGTCCCTTCCAGCGCTTCATCGCCTAACGACACATCCAGTGCCTGCTCCGGTAAAACAATATCCTGAGGGCGCAGTTCATAGCCCTCCAGTTGGGTTAACGCACGGTAGAGCGCATTTTTCAGCTGGCGCACGTTACCCGGCCAGGCATAGCGGGTCAGAAACGCATTCAGCTGCGGCGACAGACGCGGACGCGGCATTCCCTGTTCGTCAGCGAAGCGGGCAACAAACATTTCGGTCAGCGGCAGAATATCCTGCGGACGATCGCGCAGCGGCGGCAGATGCAGGGTCAGCACGTTCAGCCGGTAAAAGAGATCTTCACGGAATTCGCCGCGCTGCACCAGTTCAATCAGGTTCTTCTGGGTGGCGCAGATGACGCGCACATCAACATGGACTTCATGCTCTTCACCGACCCGACGGAAAGTGCCGTCATTGAGAAAACGCAGTAGTTTGGTCTGCATTCTCGGCGACATCTCCCCGATTTCATCCAGCAGCACCGATCCGCCGTTGGCCTGCTCAAAGAATCCTTTTTTGCCCTCCAGCGCATTCGGATAGGCGCCCGCCGCGTGACCAAACAGTTCACTCTCAGCAACGTCATCAGGTAACGAGGCGCAGTTCAGTGCAAGGAACGGGTTTTTACCCCGAGCGCTACGCAGATGGCAGGCCCGTGCCAGCATATCTTTGCCGGTGCCGGTGTCACCAATGATCAGCAGCGGCGCATCGTGCATTGCCAGCTTGCGCGCCTGGTCCACCACCTGACGCATTTTTGGCGTCACCGCGACAATATGGTCGAACTCCGATTCATCCGTCACCACCAGATTCTGCAACTGCTGCCCCATGCGTGCCGTGGATTTAAGCATGACCATTGCCCCAACCGGCTGGTCGTTCTGGTCCGCTTCCCCTGCCAGATAGATAGGACGCGCTTCCATCAGGAAGTCCCGTCCTTCAATCACTACATGTTGCGCCTGTGCTTCAACCCGCTCGCTCTCCAGCCAGCGCATAAAGTTAAAGCCGTTAATCAGGTTACCGGCACTGAAGTTACGCATCTTCTGTTCGTCAAGATTGAACAGATTCTGCGCCGCCGGATTCGCCAGTTCAACTTTGCTTTTTAGATCGATCGAAAAGACCGGTTCCGGCATCGCCACCAGCAGCGCACTCAGCGCACGGTGCTCACGTTCCGACGGCATGTACGCCACGGTGCGCACATCTGTTACGCCCGGTGTACGCCGGATTTCGGCCATCAGATTACTGAAGGCATCAAATTCCAGCGCTGAAAAATTGAGATAGATACGGCCTAATGCCGCGATTTCGATACCGCGCAGATCGATGTTACGCGCAACCAACAGGTCGAGCAGCTCACGCGTCAGACCGATTCGGTCCTGACAGAACACTTCCAGACGCATTGCGATGGCCTTAATCAGGTTCAGATGAGGCGATGATACGCTAAGAGATGCGCCAGCAGAAAGGGCTCTGTCAGGAAAAGTTGACAGCCAGAAGCCGTTTGGCTGGCTTTTGTACTGCCCGCTGCCGATTTCAGTGGTGAGTGGGTTTGTCAGGCTACGTCAGTGAGAAACTGTTGATTGCCGCCAACTTGCTGTATATTTCGCACAACCCCTTAATAATGATTAAAAAATGCTGACCTTTTTTGCGAAATACCTGACCGTTGGCGTGTTTAATACCCTGATACACTGGATGACCTTCTTTATCTGTCTCAGTCAGGGATTATTACAATCCACCGCCAATGTCATTGCCTTTTGTCTGGCGGTAACCTTCTCGTTTTTCGTCAATGCCCGCTGGACCTTTAAGCAACAGGCCACGCCGTTCCGCTATATTCTGTATGTGATTTTTATGGGCGCAATGGCGTTTGGTGTCGGTTATGTTGCGGACAGGATCGGCCTTTATCCGCTGATTACGCTGATAGCCTCTTCCGCATTGAGTCTGGCCTGTGGCTTTATCTTTTCCCGCTTTATCGTGTTCAAAGGAAATAAATGAAGATCTCTCTGGTGGTGCCGGTATTCAATGAAGAACAGATGATTCCTCTTTTTTACGATGCCGTCAGGAAATATGCCGACTTTGCAGCGTGGCAGATCGAGATTGTCTTTGTTGATGATGGCAGTACGGATGAGACACGCGCCCTGATCTCCCAGCTTAGCCAGCAGGATCCGCTGGTCCGTCCCCTCTCTTTTATTCGCAACTTCGGTAAAGAATCGGCGCTTTTCGCCGGGCTGGAAGCCGCCACGGGCGATGCCATCATTCCGATTGATGTTGATTTACAGGACCCGATCACGCTGATCCCGCAAATGATCAGCAAGTGGCAGGCGGGTGCCGATATTGTGTTAGCCAAACGTATCGACAGAAGCGCCGATGGTCACCTGAAGCGCAAGACTGCTCATTGGTTTTACAAATTGCATAACTGCATCAGTCATCCCAAACTGGAAGAAAACGTCGGCGATTTTCGGCTGATGTCCCGGGAAGTGGTAGAGAACATTAAGCTATTGCCCGAAAAGAATTTATTTATGAAGGGCATTCTTAACTGGGTTGGCGGACAGACAGAAATTGTTGAATATGTCCGAACGGAACGGGTAGCGGGCAACAGTAAATTCAGCGGCTGGAAGCTGTGGAATCTGGCACTGGAAGGGCTGACTTCGTTTTCAACCGTGCCACTGCGTATCTGGACTTACCTCGGTTTTCTGGTCGCCTCGCTGGCCTTTATTTATGGCCTGTGGCTGATTATCGACAAGCTGCTGTTTGGCAACGCGGTACCTGGCTATCCCTCAATCCTGGTTTCTGTATTGTTTCTCGGCGGTGTCCAGCTTATCGGCATTGGCGTACTCGGCGAATATATCGGCCGCATCTATATGGAAACGAAGAACCGTCCGCGCTACATTTTGCGAAAAAATAGTGAGCTGAGAAAAAACCAGGATTAACAGCAGAGTAAAGGTGCCACAGGGCGGGAACCGCCTGCAACCTGATAATAAAAAGGATAGAAAATGATCATCAGCCAACAGGAATTAAGCCGCGGCAAAATAGTCGCGCTATTTGTGCTTGTTTTCCTTTTTGCCTACAGTCCGGCTTATTTAACGCATTATGCCTATACCGATGACTGGACTAATCTTTACTGGGCTAACTTTGACCGGCTGAGTATTTTAAACTGGGATACATTATCAGGACGACCGGTGTACGGCATTATTCAGTATGCCGCCTCTTTTATAGTTAATAGCGTTGAAAAACTGGCGCTACTGCGTTCCGTCGCCATTATTCTGCTTATTTTTACCGGCTATTATTTCTACAGGCTGTGCCAGCAATATCACCTGTTTGAGAGTCAGGCGCAACGCATCACCTTTTCGCTGTTGCTTTGCCTGCTGCCCTCTTTCCAGGTTTACGTCGCCTGGGCCTCCTGCTTTCCCTATATCGCCGCTATTCTGCTGGCGGGTGCGAGCTACATTTTGTCGGTGAAACCGGGCGTGGCAGGACGGCTGCTGGCGATTTGCCTGCTGACGGTTGCCTTCTGTATTTATCAACCTGCCGCCATGACCTTCACCTTTTTTGCCTTACTGGATTTATCTCTCTCGGCTCGCAGAATCGATAAAAAACGCGCCCTGATTTCCCTGCTGGTATTGGGCGCAGGCATGTTTGCCGCGTTGATGGCTTCGAAGGTGCTGCCCGTGCAGCTGTATGGACATACGCTACCGCGTTCTGCATTCAGCTACGATATTCCGGTCAAGCTAAAATGGTTCATTACCGAGTACCTGAAGAATGTTATCTGTCATTTTGATCTGGGGGCGAAAACCGTTTCCGTTATCGTCTCGTTAATCGTCATTGGTTTCGGATTGAAGAAAATCAAAGCGGCCGGCAACGATAAGTTTTACCTGGTCTTTATTTTGCTGCTCATCGCCGCGCTGCCAAACCTGATCGTCAGTGAGAGCATGGCCGCTTACCGCACTCTGATTGCGGGGGCACTGATCGCTGCCAGCCTGTTTATTGTCGGTCTGTTTGAAATCAGCCGTCGGTTAAAATGGAAAAAGCGCTTTTATGCCGTGTTAGTGGTGATTGCCGCTTCACTGGCAATGAGCCATCTGATTAATGGCTATTCCAGACCGGCAGGTAAAGAATTTGCACTGCTTAATCAGGCTATCACCACTCAGGTGCCAAAAGATTTTCACGGCGCGCTCTACTATCGTCTGACCGGGGAATATCTGCCGAAAGTGGCCACGTTGCGGAAGTATGATGATTTCGGTGGGCTGGGACTCAGCATGTCATGGACCTTTGCTGGCATGGCGCATTTTGTCAGGCTGCAAAACGGGATGGCATTTACCCTGCCGGCTAATCCGGTTATCACTGATGAATCAGCCTGTCCGGGCAACTGCCGGGTGATCGACGCACAAGAGGTGCTGCGACAGCCACACTGAGGCAAAAAAACAAGGCGCCAGGCCTGATACTCATCAGTTAAGCGACCGGTGATAACGCAGTCTGGTGCCGCTCACCCAGTAAAAAAGCTGCCACGTTTGACCGTGACAGACTTTGCAAATTTAACCTTAACGGACGAGCATTAGCCAGGCCGCCTTGTTTTATTCCGTCACCACACCGGCTACGCGCTACGCGGGCTTGTTCCCGCCCTTCTGCAACGCCTCTTTCATCTGACCCAGCAGCTCGCGACGGAAATCGCCCAGCCGCGGCTTATCCTGCTCCAGCCACGGCAGCGGGCGACAGAGTTCCATCGCCTTGATACCCAGTCGCGCAGTCAGCAGACCGGCACCAATGCCCTGCGCGGCCCGCGTAGAGAGTCGGGCAGCGATATCCTGCGACATCCAGTCCATACCCACTTCACGCACCAGTTCCGACGCACCGGCAAACGCCATATTCAGCAACACCAGCCGGAACAGACGGATGCGACTGAAGTAACCCAGCTCAATGCCATAAATCGCGGCGATACGATTGACCAGCCGCAGGTTACGCCAGGCGATAAAGGCCATATCAACCAGCGCCAGCGGACTAACGGCGATCATCAGCGTTGCTTCTGCCGCGTGGCGGCTGATTTCACGTCGCGCCTGTCGATCCAGCACCGGCTGCACCAGCTGAGCATATAACCGTACCACTTCGCTGTCGTTATGGGTTTCATGCAGCGAGGCCTGCCAGCGCTGTAGTGCCGGATGCGCCTGATCCAGCTCCGCCTGCTGCGCCAGCTTCTCACAAAAAGCCCGGCCTTTGCCGATACCGTGGCTGTGCAGCAGTTCGCGGCCGATATCGCGCTCTTCCGCCCGCTGACGGAGCTGGTAGAGACGACGCCACTCACCGGCCAGCGCGCCGACGCCCGCCAGCACGATCAGCCCGCCCGCCACGCCGCTGCCCAGCGAAAACCAGTCGCGCGCCAGCCAGGCGTCATGGGTCCACTGCACGCCCTGCGCGACGACGCTGACACCGAACAGGGCCACGCCGGTCATCACCAGTTTGCGCCACAGGCTGCGTTTCGGTTTCAGCGCCGCTTCTACCGCACGCTCACCGGCGCCCTCCTCTTCAACCGCAGCCTCGTCATCCTGCACAGCCAGAAAAGCCGCCTGCGCCTGCGGGTCAAAGGTCTGTGCAGGCCGCAACGGCAACTCTGTCGCTTCGTCCAGCGGACGGGCAAAATCGATACGGGGCTTCAGCGGATCGCTCATCGCAATTTATCTCCTAATAAGAATTCCAGCGCAGCATCCATGCGGATATGCGGCAGCGGCCGATCAACATCCAGCTGCTGTGGGCGGAATTGTTCAAACCGAAAACCCTGCTGCTGCCAGAAGGCGTTGCCCGGCAGCCGCGGCGGAACGTCACCGGGATAAACAGTCAGCGGTTCACCATCACTCAGCCGATTACCGCGCAGCGCGGGGATCTTCTCACCCCGGTGATCCACCAGCCCGCTTTGTGTCGCCTGCACCGAGGCCAGTCCGATGCAATCCATACTGATGCCTTCAAACGCGGCGTTCTGCCACGCATCCTGCACCAGCTGTTGCAACAGTGACACCATATTGCCGTGCTGATCGCTGGTGATATGGTCCGCTTTAGTGGCGGCAAACAGTAATTTATCGATTACCGGTGAAAACAGACGCCGGAACAGGGTGCGCTGACCATAATGAAAACTTTGCATCAGCTGCGTCAGCGCCAGCCGCATATCATTAAACGCCTGCGGCCCACTGTTGAGCGGTTGCAGGCAATCGACCAGCACAATCTGTCGATCAAAGCGCAGAAAATGATTTTTATAGAAGCCTTTCACGACATGCTGACAGTAGTAATTAAAGCGCTGCTGCAGCATGCTGAAGTTACTGCCTTTGTCCGCCTGGGCCAGTTTGCTGAGCTGCGATTCGTCGACGGCCGGCCAGGGGAAAAATTGCAGTGCCGGCGCGCCCGCCATGTCGCCGGGCAGGACAAAGCGGCCCGGCTGGATGAAATGCAATCCTTCGGCCTTACAGCGGTGCAGGTAATCGGTCCAGGCCGCGGCGATCTCCGCCAGCCGGTTTTCATCGGCGGGGGCGAACGGGTCGAGTTGCTGGCAGAGCGTGCGCCACGGCTTCGCCCATTCAGCACGATCGCCTGTCAGCAGTCCGTTCATCTGCCGCGACCAGGCCAGATAGTCCTGGGCCAGCATCGGCAAATCGAGCAGCCATTCACCGGGATAATCCACGATCTCAAGATAGAGCGTGGCGGTCTCTTTCAGATGGCGCAGCAGAGAATCATTGGGCCGGTAGCGCAGTGCCAGCCGCATTTCGCTGACGCCGCGCGTGGGTGTTGGCCAGGCGGGCGGCGTGCTGTAGAGCTGCGCCAGTCCTTCATCGTAGGTAAAGCGCGCCGTGCCCATATCGCGCTGGGGTACCCGCTTTACCCCGAGCAGGCGCTCATCCCGCACCACGGAAAACAGCGGCAATCGTGCGCCGCTGTGGACCGTTAAAAGTTGATTAACCAGTGAAGTGATGAAGGCCGTTTTGCCACTTCGGCTCAGGCCGGTGACCGCCAGACGCAGATGACGATCCACGCCGCGGTTCATTAACGCGATAAATTCAGTTTGCAGTCTTTTCATCTTTCTCCCTGATGAAGCGCGACGCCGCGCGATTCATGACGCGTTTCAGTAGTGGCTCAAGCGCCAGTGCCAGTAACAGACGTATCGGTCGGCGGGCGACCGATTTCACTGCCCAGCCCGTCACACCAGCAGGACCGTAGGTGACAGCATTGATAATGATGAATTTAGCCGCCGACTTCAACGCGGGTGCCGCGCGGTGGCGAAAAGCAGTGGATCGCGAGAACGTCATCGACACCTCCAGAGGGTCAGCGAAAGGGCCTGCGACAGGCCCGGAATAAGAAAAATTAAAGCTGGCGGAAGCGGCTTCGTACGCTGAAGGTTTCAGACGTCACGTAGCGTTCTACATCGCGCACGCTACGTTCATCGCGCTGCAGTGCGCTTTCTAACTGGTCGAGCAATTCGCTGGCGGTGGGCTGACGTGGGTTATCAGCGGCATTGGCCGGTTTGACATCCAGTACAAAGCCCAGCACGAAATAGGCGACCACGGTAAACATAAACAGGCCGAAAAACAGGGACAGCACCATGATGACGCGCAGTAAGCGCACCGGAATATCGAGATATTCCGCCAGGCCAGCACACACGCCCATCAGTTTACCTTCGTCAGGCTTACGCCATAACTTGCGGCCTTTAATCATGGTTGCCTCCAGTTAGGATGCTCTGCGTCCAGAATCGCCTCCAGCGCGTCAATGCGTTCACGCATCCGCTGCGCGTCCTGAGCAACACGCTGCAGGCGCTGGATTTCGCTTTGCGACAGGTCCGAACCGCCGTTGCGTCTGTTGCTGTAATGCAGCCATAACCAGATCGGTGCCACGAACAACACGAAGATCGTTAGCGGTATGGCGAGAAAAAGTGCGCTCATTGACTCTCCTTAATCACTTATCGCAACATCGATTGTTATTCGCTACGGTTCATTTTCGCTTTCAGCGCATTCAGTTGCTGACTGATTTCATCATCGGCTTTCAGATCAGTAAACTGCTGATCCAGGGTTTTCGGTTTACCGAACCCGTGGCTTTCCGCTTCAGCTTCCATGTGATCGATGCGACGTTCAAACGACTCAAACCGCGCCATCGCTTCATCAATTTTGCCGCTGTCCAGCTGACGACGAACGTCACGAGAAGAGGATGCCGCCTGATGACGCAGCGTTAACGCCTGCTGACGCGCCCGCGTTTCGCTCAGTTTCTTCTCCAGCTCGCTGATTTCGCCTTTCATGCGCGCCAGCGTCTCTTCTACCTGATCGACTTCCTGTTTCAGTATGGCGATCAGATCAGTCAGTTTCTGTTTTTCGATCAGCGCTGAGCGAGCTAAATCATCTTTATCTTTACGCAGTGCCAGCTCAGCTTTTTCCTGCCATTCCGCCTGCTGAATCTCCGCCTGCTCAATCCGGCGTGACAACTGTTTCTTTTCAGCCAGCGAACGCGCTGAGGTTGATCGGACTTCGACTAAGGTGTCTTCCATTTCCTGAATCATCAGGCGGACCAGTTTCTGCGGATCTTCCGCACGCTCCAGCAGCGAATTGATGTTGGCATTAACGATGTCGGCGAAACGAGAAAAAATACCCATAATGATGTTCCTCTTTAATTGTGTCATGGCGTGTTGCGCTACATAACTAATACAAGATGCGTGCCAATTATATATGTTATTGATTTTTAATTAATTTTAAATTTTACACCCCTTTCGGCTTGTACTAATATAGTCAAAATGATTAAGGGGTGGCGAAATTCATCATGGCAGGAAATAACGATAACCTTCTCGGTGAGTCCAATAATTTTCTTGAGGTACTGGAACAGGTGTCGAAGCTGGCACCACTGGAAAAACCGGTATTAGTGGTTGGTGAGCGCGGTACCGGTAAAGAGCTGATCGCCAGTCGTTTACACTATCTTTCCGATCGCTGGCAGGGACCGTTTATCTCGCTTAACTGCGCGGCGCTGAATGAAAACCTACTTGATTCTGAACTGTTCGGTCATGAGGCTGGCGCTTTTACCGGTGCTCAGAAGCGTCATCTTGGCCGCTTTGAACGGGCGGACGGCGGGACGCTGTTTCTGGATGAGCTGGCGACGGCACCGATGCTGGTACAGGAAAAACTGCTTAGGGTAATCGAATATGGTCAGCTGGAGCGCGTCGGGGGGAATCACTCTTTGCAGGTGAATGTCCGCCTGGTCTGTGCCACTAACGAAGACCTGCCCGCCCTGGCGGCGGCCGGAAAATTTCGCGCTGATTTGCTGGATCGTCTGGCCTTTGACGTCGTGCAACTGCCGCCGCTGCGTGAGCGGCGCAGCGATATTCTGGTGATGGCGGAACATTTCGCTATTCAGATGTGTCGTGAACTTGGCCTGTTGCTGTTTCCCGGATTTACGTCCCAGGCACAGCAGACGCTGCTGAGTTATCACTGGCCCGGCAACGTACGTGAACTGAAGAATGTGGTTGAACGTTCAGTTTATCGTCATAACAGCAGCGAGCAGCCGCTGGATAATGTGATTATTAATCCGTTCGCTTCACGTCCTGTACCGGTTGATGCCCTGCCGATGAGCCGCCCTGAGCACGATGGCGAACTCCCCTCGCTGCCACTGGATCTGCGTCAGTGGCAGAATCAGCAGGAGCGAGGTCTGGTAGAAGCCAGCCTCAAACAGGCGCGATACAACCAGCGCCGCGCTGCAGGCCTGTTAGGCGTCACCTACCATCAATTGCGCGCAATGATGAAAAAACACGGTATTTCCAACGATAAATTATGAGGTCAACGCGCTAAGCAGCGCAGCACTCACTGTTTTCGGACAGCAATCGTCCGGCCTCTTTCATTTTCGCCCTTAACCTGTCGGCAATAACCTGCCTGACCGTTGATCAACGTCAGGCAAACATTCACCGTTATCGTTTAATCACCGCCAGATAACAGGCTCTGAAATTTTATTTCATGCCAGTCTACTCACTCACCTGAGAGAGTGACCGGCTTATTCTGTATAAATCCACACTAACATCAGGCCTTACGGCTGGGTTATGATTTCAGGCTGCGGCTGCGCAGTAGCCCGACACGTTTCCTTTCACAGACGATGAGAGAAGAGTTATGGATGACGCGGATTTAGCGCAACAATTTGAACAGGCAATTATTACGGCGGCTCTGGTTAACCGCAAGCCCTCATTAACCAGCCCCGACGGGTTCTGTATCTGGTGTGAGGACCAGCCAGTGGTAGCCAGCACCGCTTTCTGCTCAGCAGAATGTGGCGTGGATTATCATAAATATCAGCGCGAGATGCAGCAGCGTCATACAGATCGTTAATAACCCCGACAGTGCTGGCAGGTGTTCACTGCCGGAAAAAAATCTTTACCGTGCTGAAGAGTGCTCTGTATTCAGGAAGCAATGCTTGTTCTCTTCACAAATACCCCCTGAGCCCATTCCTGTAAAATAAATTGATAAAAGGACGTTGATAAAATGCATAGTGATAGCCAAAAAGGTTCGCAGGTTTATACGCCGCTCTCATTAAAAGCCTACGACTGGTGGGTACTCAATATATCAAACAGCTATGCCTGGCGGTGCGATACAGAGTCCGTGCTGCTTAAACATTTCCAACGCTTTTCAGGCGAACATCATATGGATATCGGCGTCGGCACCGGTTATTACCTGACCAGGAGCCGGATAAAACCACGCAATATCACCCTTGTCGATCTCAATCTCAACAGTCTGAATGCTGCCCGTGCGCGCATTGCGTCTCAATTCGAAACCCAGTGTTTACAGCACGATATATTGCTGCCGCTTCCTGACGAGATAAATAACGCTTATGACTCGGTTTCAATGTTCTATCTGCTTCACTGCATACCTGGAAATATGATGTCGAAAGCGGCGGTGATTACCCATGCTGCGAAGGCGTTGAAAGCTGACGGTACGCTCTATGGCGCGACAATTCTGGGCTCAGGCGTCAGCCACAATAAGTTTGGCACCGCGTTAATGAACCTTTATAACAAAAAAGGGATATTTTCAAACTGGCAGGATTCGGCTGAAGCGTTACACAACATTCTGGAGACTCACTTCAGAGAGGTGGAAGTCAAAATTTGCGGTACCGTGGCGCTTTTTTCTGCCACCGGCAAAATTACGTGGTGAATAACAGGGTATTTGCTGCATCCTCAGGAGCACGCTCGCAGGCGGGGCTCGCGGCAATGCCCCTTTCCCTTTAAAATCCTGTCTGCGGCCACGGCTGTAACGCTGGGGCCGCCTCACCTCTACTGATAATCCCAAGCAGAGACTGAGATGATATCCCTGTTTTCAAAGTATGCTTAATTGACGTAAATATTAACGCTGAAAGTTAAAAGGTCAGAATAAATGATCGTCATCAACAAATCCCCTTTTCAAAACAACACTGTTTAACTGCGGTTGTCGCTGCATCGTTAATAATGCTTTCCGTGAGTTCGGCCTCATCAATTAAATGTGTAAGCTAAAACCAATCAGAGGCTTTCATCGGTATTCGGTGTCGCCCTTCGACCAGGGCGTCTTTTTTCCACCGTCAGATGAGCGTGCATTAATGTCGGTAATTGACGGGCAGTCTGTCTTATGCTGCGTTATTAACGCTAACAGCGATTTGATTTAGCAAAATGAACGTAACAGTGCCCGCAATAAAGGAGGTTCAGGATGGAACTGACTGAAGAAGAAAAAGAAGCACTGGCTTTTTTTCTGTCAAAAAACTGGAATGCATTTTTCGAAAGCAGTACTGATTTCATGTCTGTTGTTGCCCTGCACAAATTAGCCGAAAAATTTGAACTCACAGAATAAATAAACCCGCCATGATCACTCGCTGATCTCCCTTACTTCACCCCTTCCGGTTGATGTGTTTACGGCTCTGCTCCTGACAAGAAATCCAATAATGCAGGCAATAAAACGCCCTGCTTAATCGCTTTTTTGTTTGCCAGGCGCGCGGTGGCAGCTGCGGCGCTCAGTGTCACCCTGCGCCACAAAAAGCGGGCGGCAAAAAAAAGCCCGCCAGAGGGCGGGCAACAATACTGGAAGCAATGTGAGCAATGTCGTGCTCTTCTTCGGTAGAGCCACCGTCGAAGCGCAAGTTAATAATAATCATTCTTATTATCATCTGTAAAGGACTAATTGAGAATAATTCTCATCACCACACACTTCGTGTGTTTTTCTGCCGTTGTTTTGATGAAAAACAGTCTGCGCACCGTCTGAGATTTTGGGACATCGGCGGCTTTGCGATACACTCTGTCCAATGCCTCAAAATCGTTGAGTTCTATGTCAAAACTAATATGTGCGCTGTTGTTTAGCCTCGGCGTGTTGAGCCTGCCTGCGTGGTCAGCCCCCGCCGGCGATATTCGCCAGAGCGGCTTTGTCTATTGCGTCAGCGGCACGCTTAATACCTTCAATCCTCAGATGGTCAGCAGCGGATTAACCGTCGATACCCTGGCGGCCCAGCTTTACGATCGACTGCTGGATGTTGATCCTTACACTTATCGTCTGAAACCTGATCTGGCGGCCAGTTGGGAAGTACGTGACAACGGTGCGACCTATCGGTTTCATCTGCGCAGCGGCGTGCAGTTTCAGCAAACTAACCAGTTCAAACCGACTCGCACGATGAACGCCGATGATGTGGTGTTCAGTTTTGCGCGGATGTTTGATCGTCATCATCCGTGGCATAACGTTAACGGCGGCAGCTACCCCTATTTCGACAGCCTGCAGTTTGCCGATTCGGTGCAGAGCGTGAAGAAACTGGATAACAAGACGGTAGAGTTCCGGCTGAACAGTCCCGATGCTTCATTCCTCTGGCATATGGCGACTCACTACGCACCGGTGCTGTCGAAAGAGTATGCTGACCAGCTAATGGCGCAAGGCCGCCAGGAAGAGATGGATCGCCAGCCGGTGGGCACCGGACCATATCAGCTCAGCGAATACCGTACCGGACAGTACATTCGTCTGGCGCGTAATCCGCACTACTGGAAAGGCGTACCGCGTCTGCAGCAGGCGGTGATCGATTTAGGCGCCGGCGGTACCGGTCGTTTATCTAAGCTGCTGACTGGTGAATGCGACGTTCTGGCTTATCCGGCAGCCAGTCAGCTCAGCATTTTACGTGATGATCCCCGCCTGCGTATGACGCTGCGGCCCGGTATGAATATTGCCTATCTGGCCTTTAATACCCGCAAGCCGCCGCTGGACCGTCCTGAAGTTCGCCACGCGCTGGCACTGGCGATCAATAATGAACGCCTGATGGAGTCAATTTACTACGGTACCGCCGAGACAGCGGCCTCTATTTTACCGCGTGCCTCCTGGGCCTATGACAGTGATGCGCGCGTCACGGAATACGATCCGAAGAAGTCCCGCAAGGAACTGGAAGCGCTGGGCCTGACCGACCTGCATCTGAAACTGGTGGTGCCGTCAGCCTCGCAATCATGGAATCCCAGCCCGCTGAAAACCGCTGAGTTATTGCAGGCCGATCTGGCGCAGGTGGGCGTCCGGCTGACCATCGTACCGGTTGAAGGACGTTTCCAGGAAGCTCAGTTGATGTCGATGAATCACGACCTGACCCTGGCGGGCTGGGCCACCGACAGTAACGATCCCGACAGTTTCTTCCGTCCGCTACTCAGCTGTGCGGCGATTCGTTCCCAGACCAACTACGCACACTGGTGCTCGCCCGGCTTTGATGAAACGTTGCAGAATGCCCTGTTATCACAACAGCTGGCGGGACGGATCGACAGTTATGACAAAGCGCAGCAGATTCTCGCACAGGAACTGCCGGTGCTGCCGCTGGCGTCGTCGCTGCGTCTGCAGGCGTTTCGTCATGACATTAAAGGTCTGGTGCTGAGTCCGTTTGGTAACGCGTCATTTGCCGGGGTTTATCGTGAAAAGGGTGAGGGAAAGTAAGTGATCATCTATATTCTGCGCCGCCTGCTTCTGCTGTTGATTACGCTGTTTTTGCTGTCGCTGGTCAGCTTCAGTCTCAGCTATTTTACGCCGAATGCACCGCTGGAAGGCGCTGCGCTGTCTGACGCCTGGTGGTTCTGGTTCAAAGGAATGCTGCAGTTTGACTTTGGCGTTTCCAGCACCAATGGTCAGGAGATTGGCCTGCAGCTGCGGGAAGTGTTTCCGGCCACTATGGAGCTCTGCATTCTGGCCTTTCTGTTTGCTCTGCTGGTCGGCATTCCGCTCGGCATCTGCGCCGGCGTGATGCGCAACAAATGGCCGGATAAAACCATCAGTGCGCTGGCGCTGATCGGCTTTTCAGCGCCCATTTTCTGGCTGGCGCTGCTGTTTACCCTGTTTTTCTCGCTGACGCTCGGCTGGCTACCGGTATCAGGCCGGCACGACCTGCTCTATCCGGTACAGAATGTGTCAGGCTTTGCGCTGATTGATGCCTGGCTCAGCCGCTCGCCCTGGCGTCACGAGATGATTATCAGCGCCCTGACGCATCTGATTTTGCCGGTGACGGTGCTGGCAATGGCCCCGACCACCGAAGTGATCCGCCTGCTGCGCAACAGCACCAGTGAGGTGATGGACAAAAACTATGTCAAAGCCGCCGCGACCCGTGGCCTGTCGCGCCTGACGGTGATCCGCCGCCATGTGTTGCACAACGCCTTACCGCCGGTCATCCCGCGTCTTGGCCTGCAATTTTCGACCATGCTGACACTGGCGATGATCACTGAGATGGTTTTCAACTGGCCTGGCCTGGGCCGCTGGTTAATTAATGCTATTCGCCAGCAGGATTACGCCGCGATCTCCGCTGGCGTGATGATGATTGGTGGTCTGGTGATACTGGTTAACGTTATCTCCGATGTCATTGGCGCAGCCATGAACCCGCTGAAACATAAGGAATGGTATGCCCTCCGATAACGTTTATTTTCAAAAGTTGTGCCTGCTTAGCTTACAGATCGGCTTTGACTTCGTTAAGCGCAGCTCCGGCGTCACGTAAATCATTCCGCTGCGGTACATCGTCAATGCTGTCACTCAGTTGTCCTTTAGTGACGTGATCACCCTGCTTCACATTCAGAGACTTAATCTGTCCCGAAACCTGAGCCCCAACGTGACCACGCTTGATGACGTCGATTCGTCCGACAGCCAGCAGCGAACTTTATATCGCCTTTACGCTCGGGGCCGTTACATACGCCAGAGCTGGCGGGCTGCGCAGGAAAAAGAGCAATACGATGATAACAACACCAGTAAGCAGCCACGCCGTAAAGACGATGCCCTGGCGTGATGGGGGCTTCGTTACCATTTTGCAGAGTTGCTATACCGATATAAAACAGTGACCTCATGTATTCATCATGAACGCCTGTGTATCTTCCGTGAGAGCGTGCAGAATTCTGTATTACGCTCAATGCACAGCGGCATCCCTTCATTGAGCCACCCATCAAAATAAATGACGAGCTGATACGCTGTCAGATTCCGGCTCTGAATAGGCATTCCCCCTTTTCGCCCGGGTGTTCATTAGACCTGAAACACGCTCTCCCACTTTTAGTGTGGGTTTGGCTACTGAACTAACAATGCGTCGATTCACTAGCCTTCGTCTAATGAGTCACGCCAGGTATGATGGACCGTTTCCGGATATAAATAACTTTCCTTCACTCAGCCGCAGTGCCAGCCTCAGGTTCCGTAGCGCCGGAAACGTTCTGGAAGAACTGCGAAATTCCGCTTCGTGCCTTAAGTGAATATTCTGCAGAGTGTCATAACAATGACATGCCGATCAGATTTTCCAGACTTGATAGTCTATAAAATATATGTAGACTGAGCAGTCTGTTAAATGCCTGATACGGTTTTTTTATGCTTCAGCCAAAATATTCCTTCCTGACACTCTGTTTCTCACGCATCTTGCTGACCTTTTTTTTCTGGATGGCTGGTCTCTTCGGCCTGTTCAACTTTGGTGTAATCGTGCAGGAAATGACAGCTGTAGGCCTGCCATTACCTGTCTTGTTCGCGGCCGCGACCATCCTGTGCCAGCTCGCTGGCTCAGCTCTGGTCATTTTAAACTGGGCCGGGTATGGTTGGGTTGGATCGGTCATGCTGATTGTGTTTACATTGCTCACTATTCCTGTGGGACATCCCTTCTGGACCTTCAGCGAACCTGCGCGCACGCAGGAATTTCATATCGCTCTTGAGCACATTACCGTTATAGGGGGGTTAATAATGAGTATTCTGCTTTCAGGTCGTCATCGATGAGCGAAAACAACCGTCCGAAAGGCCGACCTAAAGATCCCACCAAAGAACAGGCAATACTTCAGGCGGCGCGGAAATTGTTTCTGGAAGAGGGAGTCGGCGTCACAACAGAACAAATTGCCCGCGTCGCAGGAGTGGCGAAAGCCACCCTTTACGCGAATTTCGCTGACAAAGAAACGCTGATTGAAGCGGTGCTGCGTCAGGAATCAAATTTGACCATTAGTGACAGCGAGTTTTCAAAACGCCATCAACTTCCCTTGCCGGAAGTTCTGACCGCTTTTGGCAATCGGTTTGTACGTTTTATAAATCAGAGGGAACTCACCGGATGGGACAGGCTGATTGCCTCTGCCGCTGTTCGTCATCCGGACTTACCCAGACGATTTTATGCTGCAGGTCCCGGCAGAGCGCAGCAGATGCTGGAAACGATTGTGGCTGAAGCCATTGATGCGGGCGTTCTTAAAACCTGCGTTCCGCGAGAAGCTGCCGATCATCTGGCCGGTTTATGGCTGGGTATGACAAGCCTTGAGATAAAACTCGGCGCGAGAAAAGCGTTATCTGATGAAGAAATAGAATATCGGGTCGCGCACGCTCTCGACGTTTTTATGAGAGCCTACTCTTTTGAGCAGCGCTGAAAATGCGGCAATAGCAGGATTCAGCTGTCTATATGTTGACTGAAATAACAGTTGCCGCACGCATGCTTCATGCCGGTCAATAGCTGTTCATTCGTAGTGAGATCCCTGCGCATATTCGTCTGGCTGCCCGCCAGCTTCCACCCTTCCCAGATATTTAAGGCCAAAGGATGACGATCCTCCTCACCACAGAGCTCAAGGGAGAGATTAGGTTGTTGATGCTGGAATTCGCTATGTGCTGTGAGTTCAACCGATGAAGGCAACACACTTATTGAACCGCTCTGCGGGTGATTCATCGTCCAGCGTTTTTCCCGGGCTTTCGTTGAGCTGTCTGGCAACACGGTACACTTTTTGCTGGCTGTGAACCGATAAGTCACTTCCTTCTGGAAAATAATGTCTGCGCAATCTGTTGGTATTTTCAGAATCTGAAGGGTGAAACTTCATGGCTTCGTTATTCTTCTGATGAAGACGTTTCACCTTCTCTTTTGCAACCCGGTCCAGGTTTCAGGACGATCAACGTTACGGTAGTAACGGTTGGAGGTATTCAGGTTCCCTTTACGCCGCATCTCACGACGCGGCCATGCTTTCACAGCAGTCTGAACACCAGAGTCACCTGAAACCATCTGGTAATCACGCATCATGCCGGAATGGCGTAAGCCAATCATATTTCAGGTCTTTTCCAGATAGTCTAAAATTCTATAAGTCAGCGTCAGCAAAAATTTGAGATAACGACGCGGTTTATCAGAAAGAGGTCGGAAAATGAAATTTACTGTGATTTTTGAAGATACTGGCGTTGAAGAGGAACATGATTTTGACGCCAAACCTTGCGCCGGAGATTTAGTGACGTTAACGCGCGACGGGAAAGGTAAAGATTATATCGTTATCATTGAGCCGGATCCTGACCACACCCATGACGATGGGCCTGATGGACATCCAACAAAGGCCAGGGTCCGGCCAGCGTAGCGTCCACTAATATTGAACCAGCCGCCCAGCGAGGCGGTTTTTTATTGCCTGCTATCTGGAGGTAAATATGAATTTTCCAGACCAGGTGTATGAAGCTGAAGAGCATGAGCAGCAGATGACTGAAATTGCCCAGGCTAACCCAAAGCCCACGATGAATTTTACCGGGGTGCGCCGCCTATGGCACTGCAGGTGAGCGGGAAAAGTGCTGCCGGGAAACTTCATGTCAGCACTGAATGAAGTACTGATTTCACGTCATATAAGCCAATTTTAAATGGCCCACACTGCAGCGGAAAACCTGCAGGGCATATGAATTTTACACATCTGAATGATAAAACTCTCGTAACAAGCGATGTGCTTGCACGGTACAAAATCTCGCACAGCACGTTATATTGCTGAAGCACTCCGGGCCGTATGCCAGCCAGTTTCAGGCGCCTCTGCAACCGTTATGACCTCGACTTTTTTTCAGCCTGTTCAGGACGACCTGCCGATGCGGATCGTAACCCTCTGTCATCCAGAGCCGAAATTGCTGACGCCGTTCCCTTGCCTGCGACAGGGATATCGACGGATAATCACCTATAGTCAGCTGAACGGGTTACCTTCCCAGCGATAACGGTAGAAAAATGTCACGCCGCCTGAAATGGAGAGCCTGACATTCATTCCGTGCGAGTCGGAGAGATAACCTCTGTTATGTCGCGGCGCTTATTTAGCGCCTTCCTGAGTCTGATATCTGTCAGCAACATGTACGCAAAACCCATAAATCAAAGCTTTTCAGCGTCATCTATGACAAAACAACATAAAGCACGCCAGCGGGGCAACCATCTGATATGAATGATTTTTATAAAGCAACATTGCCCGAACCTAAGCACAGTAAAGTGAAAGCGTATGCCCTCCGATAATATCTATGCCGAAAAACGCCTGCCTGGTGCGTTTCGTCAGAGCTGGCACCATTTTTATGGCGATACCGCGGCGATGGTGGGCCTGTATGGCTTTGGCGCGTTGCTGCTGCTCTGTTTGTCTGGCTCACTGATCGCGCCCTACGGTATTGATCAACAATTCCTCGGTTATCAGCTGCTGCCTCCCTCCTGGTCGCGCTATGGTGATGTGTCGTTTTTCCTCGGTACCGACGATTTAGGTCGCGATGTACTGAGCCGCCTGCTGAGCGGTGCCGGCCCCACCGTCGGGTCGGCGATGCTGGTAACACTGTTTGCGACCTTCTGGGCATTGCTGTTAGGCATACTGGCGGGCATGACTCACGGCGTGCGATCCGCAGTTATGAATCACGTACTGGATACGCTGCTCTCGATTCCCTCGCTGCTGCTGGCGATTATTGTGGTGGCCTTCCTCGGTCCCCGGCTGGAGCACGCCATGCTGGCAGTCTGGCTAGCCCTGATGCCTCGTCTGGTGCGGGAGATTTACAGCGCAGTCCATGATGAACTGGAAAAAGAGTATGTGGTGGCAGCCCGTCTCGATGGCGCCAGCAGTCGTAATATTCTGCGCTACGCCATTCTGCCTAACATTCTGCCATTATTGATCAGCGAGATTACCCGCGCCCTGTCGATGGCGATTCTGGATATTGCGGCGCTTGGCTTTCTTGATCTGGGCGCACAGCTGCCCTCGCCCGAATGGGGTGCCATGCTGGGTGATTCGCTTGAACTGATCTATGTCGCACCCTGGACGGTGATGCTGCCTGGTGTGGCGCTGATGGTCAGCGTATTAATTGTTAACCTGCTCGGTGACGGCATTCGTCGCGCCGTCGAAGCGGGAGTGGAATAAATGCCGTTACTCGATATTCGTAATCTCACCATTGAATTTATGACTGCCGACGGGCCGGTCAAAGCGGTCGACCGTGTCAACCTGACCCTGAGCGAAGGTGAAATTCGTGGACTGGTGGGTGAGTCAGGCTCGGGCAAGAGCCTGGTGGCAAAAGCGATTTGCGGCGTAACCAAAGATAACTGGCGCGTCACCGCCGATCGCATGGTGTTTGATGATGTGGATCTGCTGCGCCTGTCGCCACGCGATCGTCGCCGTATTGTCGGCCATAACGTCTCCATGATTTTTCAGGAGCCGCAGTCCTGTCTCGATCCGTCCGAAAGCATTGGCCGCCAGCTAATGCAGGCGATTCCACGCTGGACCTATAAAGGTTCCTGGATGAAGCGCTTCTGGTTCTGGCGTAAAACCCGCGCTATTGAACTGCTGCATCGCGTCGGTATCAAGGATCACAAAGATATCATGCGCAGCTTTCCCTATGAGCTGACTGAGGGTGAGTGTCAGAAAGTGATGATCGCCATCGCGCTGGCGAACCAGCCGCGCCTGCTGATTGCCGATGAGCCGACCAATGCCATGGAGCCAACCACCCAGGCGCAGATTTTCCGCCTGCTGAGTCGCCTCAACCAGAATAACAACACCACGATTCTGCTGATCAGTCATGACCTGCGAAACATGAGCCAATGGGCCGATCGGATTAACGTGATGTACTGTGGCCAGACGGTGGAAACCGCTCAGAGCGACGATCTGATGACTACGCCGCACCATCCTTATACTCAGGCGCTGATTCGCGCCATGCCTGACTTTGGCCGCGCTCTGCCGCACAAGAGCCGTCTGAATACGCTATCGGGTGCCATTCCGTCACTGGAGAGCCTGCCAATAGGTTGCCGGCTGGGGCCGCGTTGCCCCTACGCGCAGCGAAAATGCGTTGAGACGCCGCGCCTGACGGGCAGTAAATCGCATCTCTACGCCTGTCATTTTCCGCTGAACATGGAGAGCCAGTAACATGGAAACTCTGCTGGAAGTGCGCAACCTAAGTAAAACCTTTCGCTATCGCACCGGGTTATTCCGTCGTCAGCATGTCGAAGCGGTAAGATCGGTCAGCTTT
>Ga0308167_1001236_pt1 | contig 31875 bp, 30 predicted proteins | sample PhyCR1_2_FD_202138 | JGI IMG/M metagenome (GOLD analysis project Ga0308167, IMG submission 202138) | Phyllosphere microbial communities from UC Gill Tract Community Farm, Albany, California, United States - DLSLRC.R1 | ecosystem: Host-associated > Plants > Phyllosphere > Unclassified | place... | reverse complement strand
GAACACTACCGCCCGCCCCGCGCCTACCGCAGCCGCGACTACTGCTGGTGGTTGGGTGCGCTGGGCCTGTGGGACGAAGTCAAAATCCAGCCGAAGAAGAAGCACGTGGCGTTTGCAGTGAGTGGCTATGAGGGTGGCAAGACCGTCGACTTCCGCCGACTCGCGCACCAAGGGATTCAACTGGTGGGCGTCACCCAGGATTGGGCGGACGGTGTCATGACGTTCCAGCCGGGCTTGGCCGAGAACGTGGCCGAAGGCGACCGCGCTTACTTTGATGTGCTGCGCGATGCAGATGCCTACATCGAGGCGAACGGGTTGCCGTTCCCCCTGGAGCCGCAAGCCTGGGAATTGTTGCCGGACCCGGAGTGCCTGGTGAATCCGACCCTCAGCCTGGACTTGGCTGAGGCCGGCGTGACCACCATCCTGTGGGCGACCGGTTTCACATTCGATTTCAGCTGGTTGAAAGTGGATGCGTTTGACGACAACGGCGAGCCGTTCCACAAGCGCGGGATTTCGGCGCAAAGCGGCATTTACTTTTTGGGGCTGCCGAACCTGGTCAACCGCGCGTCATCATTCATCTATGGGGTGTGGCACGATGCGAAGTACGTGGCGGACCATATCGTGTTGCAGAACGCGTACAAGGCCTACAAAAAGCCCGAGTAAGCAGGGGCGTTCTTTTCGCAACCACAACGCCCACACACAACGCCGCTCCCCTGTGGGCGTCGTCGAGCCTTGGCAAGGCTACGATGACCGCCAGCCACCGCCGGGATATGTCCTGCAGCAAGCTTCACCACCGTGCTCGATTGCCTACAGGTGCGTCAGAATCCGCCGGATTTGTGTGTTTCCCCCATCTACTAACCTGCGCACAGCTGGCCCCCTCTGTTTAGTAGCCGGGAGGCTGCGCTAGCTGAACGCTAGCGCTTCAAGTTTTTAGCCCATCGATTCACGAGTCGTCGTAACCCTCTTACAACGACTCGCGATTTCATACAGTGCTTTCAGCCACGCTTGGGCAGCTTCCAGTTCGGCCGGATAAAGTGGCACGTATACCCATTAGGAATTCGCTCCAGATAATCCTGATGCTCCGGCTCCGCCTCCCAAAACGGTCCGGCCGGCTCGATCTCTGTCACCACCCGACCCGGCCACAGCTTCGAAGCCTCCACATCCGCAGCGGTATCCTCGGCAATATCGCGCTGCTGCTCGCTCAAGTAATAAATCGCCGAACGATAGCTCGGACCAACGTCATTGCCCTGACGGTTAGGCGTGCTCGGGTCATGGATCTGGAAAAAGAACTCAAGAATCTGCCGGTAGGTGATCACCGCCGGGTCAAATACGATTTCGATCGCTTCGGCATGGTTTCCGTGGTTGCGGTAGGTCGCGTTCGGCACGTCGCCGCCGGTGTAGCCGACGCGGGTCTGCAGCACGCCGGGGTAGCGTCGGAGCAGGTCTTGCATGCCCCAGAAGCAGCCGCCGGCGAGGATGGCGGTTTCGGTTGAATTGGTCATGTTCTGCCCTTGCGTTTGGTGGATACACACGTAGTTATGGGGCTGTGTTGGCCAATAGCAAGATTCACGCTCTTATCACGCAGCGAGCCGAGACCTCAGGGTTTGAAGTTTTTCATCAGTTTGAACAGATGGCCGGGCCAGATCCAGCGTGCCTTGGGCGGGTCGCGGGTGTCTGCGAGGCTGTCCAGGAGCGTATGAGTGGGCAACTCACCGGCAAGAACCTCCGAGGTCGAACGCTGTTGTGCTTGATCGCTCTGCAGGTCAGTGACTTTGTATATCCGGCCATTGGACTTATCCATCGTATAGCCGGCGGCCTTGCCGTATTCGGTGAGGTTCCAGACCCCGTTGACGACGTCGGTGATCACCTTGGAGGGGGGTAGCTTTATGTCCTTGTGCGTGGTGGTGACGATATGGTCCGCGGCCTTGGCGTATTCAAAGGTGGCGAACTCACTGCCGAGTGGGGGTTGATCCGCGCCTTCACTGGAGAATATTTTCACCATTCGCTCCAGGAACGGTATGCCGCCAATATGGGTGAACGCCCCGTTGTCTGGACTCAGAATGTGTCGCACGAAGCCCTGGTCGATACGGGTGCTGCTGAACGCTGAACTGGTCAAAACGCTTGAGGCAATGGCGGCGTCCTCAGGCTTGAAATCGAACGTTGTCCAATACTCGTCTACGTAGTAGCCATTACTGCCAATGAGCTGGCGACCGTCGCTGTAATGACGATAGTTTGCGAGTGCATGAACCAAGAGGTCGACGTGACGTAGATCCGCACCTTCTGACTGTGCATGAGCGTACATATCCGATATCAAAGCACGGTCATCCCGCGTGAGGAATTCGCTGCGCCGTTGAGCGCCATTCTCAAAGGTCGCAGGTGGATGGGCGACGGGTGGTTCGCTGCCGCGAAACAAGCGCGAAATCATAATCTCGTAACCCGTAGCGGGGGGTGACTTCGTACCCGAATTGGCTGAAGACTCCATCGACTGTATCGATTCCCACGCCGCCCGTCGCTCGTTAACCGTGAAGGCGCCACCGTTGTCGCGGGCGATCAGGTTGAGTTGATCTCGCCCTAGGCCGTTGAAGGGGTTGCTGTCATGCCCATTGAGGAAACCGGTCGCTTGTCGCGCACGTGCCAAGAGTTCCGGGTGGCGGGTAGTTGGAATCTCTGCGTCATGTTGCGCCTTATTGGCGAAATACTTATTGTCGGTGATCGCCTCGAGTGAATCGGCGCTCTGTTGGCCCAGTGGTATTTCAGCCCGTATTGCTGCCTCATTCAATTGACGCGCCAGGATCGAGACGGTGGCGATGCCGTTATTGCTTGTGGCAGTGAGCGCATCAGTGCTGCCATTATCAGACGAGACCGCGGACGCAGTAGCAACGCTTGGGGAATCACTCGTCACGCGGGTGTTAGACGATGATGCAGAAGGATTGATAGTGATCATTAGAATTCACCTTGCTTAACGGCATGTGAACGTTCATACAAAAGGTTTCGCGCCGCTACAGTGCACTCGCAGTTGAAATAACTACGAGTGCCACGCCGCTAATTAATACCGATATTTAAATGTCACAGAATCGACGCCAGCAGGACGAGCATAAGGTGGCGTACCACCCAATACCCTGTGATAAATCGTGACTTTCGAACCATGACCGAAGGACTGATCATTAAAAACCATTAACACACCCGAAGAATTCGGGGAGATAGTTTCACAGTTTTTTTCGGCGCTGAAAGGACGAAAATAACATAATTCCACGTCATCCCTAAGCGTCCCAGGATAATACGTCGTACTCCAGCGAATCTCTAGCAACTGCTTGGGATCATTAAGTGTTCCAGGGGGAATATCGGGATACAAAACATTGAAGTTCGCAAAACCGACACCAGGATCAGTGTGGGAGTTAGATAATACGAGCACTTGCCCTGGTGCTCCCGACTTAGTAATAGAAAACTCCGTCGCCCATGCGATCTCTTTTGTAAACACCACTAAAACAGCAAGTACGGCGAGCGAGAACCGATTTGCACGGTTGCGGCCTGCATATACAATCGAGCTTTTCATAATCTTCACCCTAGCATCAGAAGTTAGTACCTGAGGTTCCAATCATTCCAGCAGTAGGAATCACACCCCTACCCTTGCACGATTTTTCAATTCAAGTAAGGCACTCACTTCCTAAAAGCATGAAGTCCCTATCTGTAATACTTGCAAGTAGGACTTCGTCAGCAACTTCCTAGTCCCGCCTCTGCTCTATTAAAACGCCCTGTTTCAAGGCATGATGTGCCCTCACATCAAGGACGATAAAAACTGTGAAACACACCCTCACCGCGCTACTGCTGGTTTGCCTGGCAACGCCTGTATTCGCCGATACCACCTCTATCGGCTTCAAGAACATCACCGTCGCCGATGCGCAGCGCCCTTTGCAAATGGTCGTCTGGTACCCCACCGCCACCACCACGACACCGGAGCTGATCCGCGATGACGCAGTGTTCTTCGGCGCCCTCGCGGTGCCCGACGCGCCAGCAGAGAGCCGCGAACACCCCTTGGTGGTGCTGTCCCACGGCTACGGCGGTAACTGGGGCAATCAGGTATGGCTGGCCAGCGCCTTGGCCCACGAGGGTTACATCGTGGCGGCGCTGAACCACCCCGGCACTACCAGCAAAGACCGCAGCCCCCAGGCTGCCGCGCAGTTGTGGGAACGGCCCAAAGACGTGAGCCGGGCCATCGATGCAGTGATCGCCCAGCCGACGCAATTCGGTGCAGTCGCGAAAGGCCACATCGCCGTGGTGGGCCATTCCATCGGCGGCTGGACCGCCATGGAAATCGCCGGTGCCCGTTTCGACCCGGACCTTTTCGCCCGGGACTGCAATGCCCATCCCAAGCTGGGCGGTTGCATCGGCTACCAGCAGATAAAACCCGCCGAGACACCGACTGCGAAGGCCCAACTGGCCGCAGCCCTGCGCGACGTACGTGTCGGCGCCGTGGTGACATTGGACCTGGGTCTCTCGCGCGGCTTCACCGACGCCAGCCTGGCCGCACTGCCGGTGCCGGCACTGGTGATCGCGGGCGGCGTACCCACGGAGGATATGGACCCCAACCTGGAGTCTGCCGACATGGTCCGGCGCCTGCCAAAAGCATCGACGCATTACGTAGAGATCACCGACGCCACGCACTTCAGCTTTATGTCGATCTGCAAGCCGGGCGGCATGGCGTTGATCGAGGAAGACTCGCCAGGCGATGGCATGATCTGCCGGGATGGTGAGGGCGCGCGACCGAGGGCGGTGATTCAGCAGCAGGTGGTGGCGCTGATCGATGAATTTCTGGCGCGCTCCTTTCACCCTTGAAGAAGGCGCAATCACCTGAAACATCGCGATGAAGCCCCCGGAGTGATCGTGGATACCCCCAAAGACGCCTCGTTCGCCTACCAAGCGGTGTATCGCTACCTCGTCGAGATGATCGAGGCCAGCCCTGCGCAAGGCGAGCAGAAGTTACCGTCGCTGCGCCAGTTGGCGCAGCGCCTCGGCGTGTCGGTATCGACGACCAAGTACGCCTACTCGCTGCTCGAGGATGAAGGCCGGGTTTACGCCAAGCCCAAGTTCGGCTACTTCACGCGTTGGGTGCCGGGGCCTTTATCGACTGGACACCCGCCGACCCTGCTCGACCAAGTCTTTGCCAGCGCCCGGCAGCCAGGCATGCTGGCCCTGAGCAGCGACGCCCCTGCGATGCTGCTCTCGCTGGAAAACCCGCTGCTGATGATCGAGCGGGAACTGGCGCGCCTTTACCCGCGTTCACTCAGCCCGCTCTATCTGCCGTTCGGTGAGCCAGAGTTGCGCGCGGCGTTGGCCGAGCACTACACCTGTTCCACTGCCAACTATTGGCAGGCCGACCAGGTGTACATCGGCGCGGACCTGCACAGTGTGCTGGAGTTGTCGCTCAATGCCCTGGGGCTGGAGGGCACGGTGGCGCTGGTGGAATCGCCGTGCTCATGGGCGATCCTGCGCCAGTTGCAGGCGGCGCACATCCGCGTAATCGAAGTGCCCCTGGACGCCGACGGGCGCTTCGACCTGGTCGCGCTCGATGAACGGCTCAGGCAGGAGCCCATCCGCCTGGCGGTGCTGTCGTCGACCGTGAACATCCCCCATGGCAGCCGCATGCCAACTGAGGATAAACAGCAGATCTGCCAGTGGCTCGCTGAGCGGGATATCTGGTTGTTCGAAAACGACACGTACGGCGAGTTGTACTTCACCCCCCAGCCGGCCCGCTACCGCGACTTTGCCGACCGGCAGAAACTGTTGGTGTTCTCGACCTTCGACAAGGTGATCGGCGCCGAGGCGCCCTACGGTTATGTGCTGTGCCGAGGGCATGGGCCACAGTTGCAGCGGTTGTTCCTGAAGCGGGCGTTTCGACTCTCGCCGATCCGCCAGAAAGCTATCGCAAAACTGTTCACCTCCCAGCGCATCGACCCGCATCTGCACAAGCTGCGGGCGGTGCTGCAAGCAAGCATGACGCGTATGAACACCCTGCTGGACGAACACAGCCAGGGTACCTTCGAGGTGGTGATGCCCCAAGGCGGTGCGAGCTTCTGGCTGGAGGCCAAGCACCCGGTCGACATGCACCGGGTGTTCGAACGCCTGCTGGCCGAACGCATCGTCATCGCCCCCGGTGAGCTGTTCAGCCAGCAAGGCGCCTGGAAACAGCATGTGCGCCTGAGCTTTACCCTGGATTGGAGCAAGGACATCGCCCAGGCCGTGGAGCAACTAGCGCGGGCAATCCGTCACAGCCCGTAACAGTGCCGCGCCTCAGGGAAGCGACCATGGCGCACGTCTTCGGCAAACCGCTCGCACGCGTCACGAATCACCGCGCCGACATCCGCGTACTGTTTGACGAAGCGCGGCAGGTGTTCGCCGCCCAGGCCCAGCACATCTTCAGTGACCAGCACCTGGCCGTCACAGGCCGGTGAAGCGCCAATGCCGATGGTGGGCATTGTCGAGTCGAGGGTGATCTGCCGCGCAACACCTTCAGCCACCCCTTCGAGCAATAGGCTGAACGCGCCCGCTTGCAGGTTGGCCCGAGCGTCCTCGGCTATCACGGCGCCGGTTTCAGCGGTGAGGCCCTGGGCCTTGAAACCGCCCATCACATTGACGAACTGGGGCATCAACCCCACGTGAGCCATCACCGGAATACCGCGCGCCACCAGAAACTCGACGGTGCCCGCCAACGCCTGGTTGGCTTCCAGCTTGACGGCGTCGCAACCGGTGCGCGCCAGTACCTGGGCGCAGTTGCGGAAGGCCTGCTCGTTGGATTCCTGATAACTGCCGAACGGCATGTCGGCGATGACACAGGCCAGGTGCGTGCTGTCGACCACCGCCCGGGTGTGGCCGATGATTTCTTCGAGTTGCATGCTCAACGTCGAAGGCCGGCCATAACCGACCATGGCCGTGGAATCGCCCACCAAGATGAAGTCGACCAACGGATCGATCAGCTTGGCGATGGCGCTGGAGTAAGCCGTCAGGGAGACGATCTTCTGCTGGCCCTTCATGGCGACCAGTTGCGGGACCGTCATGCGCTTGGTGCGGGTATGGATGCTCATCAGTGTCTTCCGTTATGCGCTGGAGGACCCGATTATTGGTGAAAGCAACGGCGATTCAATGCACAGATCGGCGCTAAAAAGCGACCCAGGGGACGGCGTCGGATTTTAAGCTGGTATCATCCCGAGCCTGAACAACCCGGGTAGAAAGACATGAATCGCCAGAAAAAACTGCAGCAGCTCTTCAAGGCCAAAGCCAAGAAGGCCAGCGCCAAATTGGCGCCGAAGAAAAAGGATACGTATATCAGCAAGGCAGATCGGGAAAGGCTGGCGGCCGAAGCGGCCCAGGCGCCCAGCCTTCCACCTGAAAGCTGATTCAGCAACCGCTCAGCGCCACCTGCGGTCGCTCGCCCGCAAAGAAGAACGGCCGCAGACGCACGCCAACGCTGTTGCCGATAAACGCCGCCACCAGCCATACCCAGCCATGCAGGCTGCCCGAGGCGATGCCGCTGAAATACGCGCCGATGTTGCAGCCGTAGGCCAGGCGCGAGCCATAGCCGAGCAACAGGCCGCCGATTACCGCCGCCACCAGCGAGCGCGCTGGAATTTTCAGGCTGGGGGCAAAGCGCCCGGCCAGGCCGGCAGCCAACAGCGCACCGAGGACGATGCCGATGTCCATCACACTGGTGATGTCTTCCCACACCGGTGCGGCCAGGGCCTTGGCGTTGCCCGGCATCTGCCAGAACGCCCAGCTGGCCACGTCTACACCCAGGCCGCTCGCAACCTTGGCACCCCACAAGGCGAACGCTGAAGTAATGCCCCATGGCCGCCCCGCCAATGCCAGGGTGGCGTAGTTCAGCAAAGCCAAGCCGATGGCGCCCCACACCAATGGCCACGGCCCGCGCAGGAAGCGGCGCACGCCTTGGTGCTCGCTTTTTACACCCTCTTCCAGCTGACCGTGGCGGCCCTTCTCCAGGCGAACCGTCACCAGCGCAATGATCGCGAACACCGCCAGGCTCAAGCCCAACGCCGGCACCACGCCGAAACTCTTGACGATGGACACTGCCGGGAAGGCCGGGAGCGCGAACCACCAATCCACGTGGTGCGTGGCAATCAACGACCCGCAGATAAAGAACAACAGCGTCACCAGCATGCGCGCATTACCGCCGCCCACGGTGAACAGCGTGCCCGACGCACAACCGCCGCCCAGTTGCATGCCGATCCCGAAAATAAACGCCCCGAACACCACCGACACCCCGGCCGGCGCCACCAACCCGACCACTGGCTGCCCGAACAACGTGCCCGCCCCCAACGCCGGGAAGAACAGCAGCACCGCCACCGCCAGCATCACCATCTGCGCGCGCAGGCCGGCGCCGCGCCGATCATTGATGAAGACGCGCCACGCCGAGGTGAACCCGAAGGCGGCGTGGTAAAGGGTCAAGCCCAGCGCGGCGCCAACCACCAGCAATAGCACCTGGCGCGAGCCGACCATGTTTTGCAGGAACAGGGCGCCAAGCACCAGGATGATAAAGGCCACCAGCGGCGCGACAGGCTTGCGCGCGGGGGTGAGAGAAAGAGTGCTCATGGAGTATCTCGGGCAGTTTGAATGGGTTGGTTGCGAGTGGGCGAGTATACCCCGTGGGGCGAAATACAGTGTGGGGGCCGGCGAGGCTGCGATGGCGGTGGGTCAGGTGATGGAAAGGCCAGCCGTGCCGCCGCCTTCGCAGCCTCGCTGGGGCTCGACAGCTCCCACAGTTGATCTTCGTTGTGGCTCAAATTTCGGTCTACAAAGCAGATCCCTTGTGGGAGCTGTCGAACTTTGGCGAGGCTGCGATTACGGCGTGTCAGGCAATGGAAAGGCCAGCCGTGCCGCCGCCTTCGCAGCCTCGCTGGGGCTCGACAGCTCCCACAGTTGATCTTCGTTGTGGCTCAAATTTCCATCTACAAAGCAGATCCCTTGTGGGAGCTGTCGAGCTTTAGCGAGGCTGCGATGGCGGTGGGTCAGGCGATGGAAAGGCCAGCCGTGCCGCCGCCTTCGCAGCCTCGCTGGGGCTCGACAGCTCCCACAGTTGATCTTCGTCGTGGCTCAAATTTCCGTCTACAAATCAGATCCCGTGTGGGAGCTGTCGAGCTTTAGCGAGGCTGCGATGGCGGTAGGTCAGGCAATGTAAATGCCGGCGGTGCCGCCTTCGCAGCCTCGCCAGGGCTCGACAACGCCCACATTGATCTTCACTGTGGTAGGTAGTTGCGCCTGCCGCGCTATGCACCCAGGCATTGTGCAAATCGTTCCGTCGGCTTGAGGAGTCCCCGATACAACCATGAGTTTCCTCGGCACCTTCCGCTCCCTGCGAAGCCCCAATTACCGCATCTGGGCCGCCGGTGCACTGGTTTCCAATATCGGCACCTGGATGCAACGCACCGCCCAGGATTGGTTGGTGCTGACCCAGCTCACTGCGCACAACGCCGCCGCTGTCGGCATCGTCATGTCCTTGCAGTTCGGGCCGCAACTGCTGTTGCTGCCGTGGACCGGCTTTGCCGCCGACCACTATGACCAGCGCAAACTGCTGATCGTGACCCAGGCGGTCATGGGCCTGCTGGCACTGACGTTGGGGGTGTTTACCATCACCGGGTTCGTCGAGCTGTGGCATGTGTATGTGTTCGCGTTTCTGTCCGGCTGCGCCTCGGCATTCGATGCACCGGTGCGGCAGATCTTCGTCGCGGAGTTGGTCGGCGAGAAGGACTTGTCCAACGCCATCGCGCTCAACTCCACCTCGTTCAATATGGCCCGCATGATCGGCCCGGCGGTGGCCGGCCTGACGATCGCATCGGTAGGCACCGGCTGGGCGTTCCTGCTCAATGGCAGCAGTTTCTTTGCGGTGCTGGCTTCGCTGTTTTTGCTGCGGGTCTCGGGGCAGCACGCCAAGGTTCGCGCCTTGCGCACCAAGGGCAGCCTCACCGAAGGGTTGCGATATGTGTGGGCGCGACCGGACTTGAAGGCGATCCTGCTGATGCTGTTCCTGATTGGCACCTTCGGCATGAACTTCCCGATCTTCATCTCGACCATGGCGGTCCGCGTGTTCGATACCGATGCGCGCGGCTACGGCCTGCTGTCCTCGACGCTGGCCATCGGCACTATCGCCGGCGCACTGATCGCGGCTGGCCGTGAACGCCCACAGTTCAGCTCGCTGCTCAACGGTGCGGCGATATTCGGGATTGGCTGCACCTTGGCAGCCCTGGCGCCGAACTACTGGCTGTTCGCGGTGGCGCTGGTGATCATCGGCGTGGGTGCCATGACCTTCAGCAACACCACCAACAGCCTGATGCAGCTCACGACCGAGCCGGCGATGCGCGGCCGAGTGATCGCCCTGCGCGTGGGCGTGGCCCTGGGTGGAACGCCGATCGGTGCGCCGATTGTCGGTTGGGTCGCTGACCACCTGGGGCCACGTTGGGCGCTGGGGGTGGGTGCGTTGGCAGGGATACTTGCCGTGGGGGTGGCGCTCTATACCCTCAAGCGCCAACTGGATAGACCCGCCTCGATCATGTCCGCCCCACCGAGCCCGAAACCGGAAGATCCCCCAACAACTTGAGCCCGGTGCTCTTCACAAAGGTGTCGTAGTCCATCGGTTTCTGGATCCGCGTCTCGGCGTTGGGCAGCACATACGCCCAGGCACGCTTGCTTGAGGCGTCATACACCAGCTTGAACAGGCGCGTCGGCACCCAGACCTTGTTGTCGCCGATGGTGCCGTAGCCGGCATCGAACAGCGGGCCGGTGAACACATACACATCACCCCCCGCACGCTTGGCGAATTTGCGCACGTCGGCCTCGACTTTGCTCCAGACCTTGCGGTTGTTGGTGGGGTCTTGCGGCACCATGTTCGACAGCGCGAAGGACTGAGCCATGGCATGGGCGTTCGGCGCATCGGCAGCCGGGGCCTGGTGGCCGCGGTCCACGGCCGGGTGCTGGCTGCGGTAGTCACTCAGCTCCGCACGCCCAGCCTTGGGGATGCGAGGGTCGGGGTAGAACTGGTTGGTGCGCTCCTCGCCTTTGGCGTCTTTCAACTGCGCGGCATTCAGGCGCTCGACCACCACCAGCGGTGTCTTGCTGGTTTGCGAGTACAGCACCGCAAAGGTGTCGGAACACAGGGCCAGGGGTTTCATCGACGCCGGGACGGTGGCTGTGTTGATCGGGGTGGTAGCGGGGAAAAGTTGGGCGCAACCGTCGAACGAGCTGCGTTGTTGCGTGGGGGTGTAGGGATTGGCCAGGCTGCGTGCGTCTACAGCGGTGGAAAGCAAAACAAGGGCCGACAGCCCGACTGCAATATTGCGTAGGTACATGCGTTAGATCTTATGGAGAGGGTAAACGGACAAGCGCGAATGTTCGTGCGGGGCCTATGACCCTTATAGGGCTGTTTGGTGCCGCAAGCCTCACGGATAAGGTTGAACCTCTCCTACACGAAGGGGCTCAGAACCCTACATCCTCGGGAGAACATTATGACCCAGACAGCCTTAGTCGTTGGCGCCAGCGGCATCGTTGGCAGCGCCATCACCCAGTTACTGCTCGATAATCAGTGGCAAGTCGCCGCGCTGTCCCGTAGCCCGTCCCAAGTGCCCGGCGTGATCCCGGTAGCCGCCGACCTGCAAGACCCGGCGTCTGTACAGCAGGCACTGGCCGAGTTGAAACCCTCGCATGTGTTTATCACCACCTGGTCACGCCAGGCCACGGAGGCCGAGAACATCCGCGTCAACGCCGCGATGGTGCGCAACGTGCTGGACGCGGTGCGCCCCGCCAGCAGCGTGCAGCATGTGGCGCTGGTCACCGGTTTGAAGCACTACCTCGGCCCCTTCGAGAACTATGGCAAGGGCAGCCTGCCGCAAACCCCGTTCCGCGAAGAACAAGGCCGTCTGGACGTGGAGAATTTCTACTATGCCCAGGAGGACGAGGTGTTCGCTGCGGCCGAGAAAGATGGGTTCACCTGGAGCGTGCACCGCCCGCACACCGTCACCGGCGTGGCCGTGGGCAATGCGATGAACATGGCGACCACCCTCGCCGTCTACGCCAGCGTGTGCAAACACACCGGGCGCCCGTTCGTGTTTCCAGGCTCCCGCGTGCAATGGGACAGCCTCACCGACATGACCGATGCGCGGCAATTGGCCAAGCAACAGCTGTGGGCGGCCACCACACCGGCGGCCGCCAACCAGGCGTTCAACATCACCAATGGCGATGTATTCCGCTGGCAATGGATGTGGGGGCAGATTGCGGATTATTTTGGCCTTGCGCCGGCAGAGTTCCCCGCCGCGCCCGCCCCGCTCGAACGCCAGATGGCCGACGACCAGGCCATCTGGCGCCAGATCGCGGCGCAACACGGGCTGAAAGAAGCGGACATCAGCCGGCTCATCTCGCCGTGGCACACCGACGCCGACCTGGGACGGCCGATCGAGGTCGTCACCGATATGTCCAAGAGCCGCAAGCTGGGCTTCACCGCCTACCAGGCCAGCGACCAGGCCTTTTTCGACGTGTTCGATCAGTTGCGTGATGCGCGGCTGATTCCTTAACCCGACAGCGGCAGCGACACCACAAATTCGCTGCCCTTGCCATGCCCTTCACTCATGCCCGTGACGGTACCGCCATGGGCTTCGACCAGTTCGCGCACCACAGTCAAGCCAATGCCCAGGCCGGCACTGTTGAAACCGATTGCGTGGGCGTCCTGCACATAAGGATCAAAAATGAACGGCAAGGCCTTGGCGGTCACACCGATGCCATTGTCGGCAATGCTGATCCTCAATCGCCCAGCGTCCACGCTCACCACCATCGCGATAGTGCCACCCGCCTGGGTGTACTTGGCCGCGTTGCCTAGCAGGTTGTGAAGGATCTGTGCGAGTCGCACGGGGTCGCCGTTGATAGTCAGGATCGCGTCGGGAAGCGCCACATCGAATTGCTGCCTACGCGCGATCATCACCGGGCTGCAGGCGTCGACGGCGGCATTCAGGATGCGCAGCATGTCCACCTCGCGGCGGTGAATGCGCAGTTTTCCGGTGCTGGCGCGCGAGACATCCAGCAAGTCGTCGACCAGTTGGGAAATATGCTGGACTTGGCCTTCGATCAACTCGCGCATGCGTGGCAGTTGGTCGCTGGGTAGCCTGACCATGCGCTCGGCAATCAGGCTGATGGGCGTCAGTGGGTTGCGCAGTTCATGGGCAACCATCGCCAGGATGCTTTTCTGCTGGCCCAACGCACGTTCGGCAGTGGCTTGAAGCTCCTGGGCGCTGAGTGCGGCGATCACCAGTTGCGCATTGGCTTCGCGCAATTCCTGGAACAATTGTTGCTCCTCGACCAGAGGCGCCGCCACCGCGTCGGATTGCGCCAGCAGTATCGCCAGCACCAACTGCTGGTTGGCCTCAATCAGTTGCTCGACGTGCTGGGAATCCTCCAAGCGGGTGTTGGCGTCAGTCAGTTGTTGCTGCAGCGCGGCCAGTACGGCGCGGGCCTCAACCGTTTTCTGGCCGAGCATGAACAACTCATGGGCGGCACTGGCCACCTCACGCTCGTCCCCGCCCGCGCCTTTACTCATGAGTCAACTCACACATTTTCAGCGCCCGTGTGCTCGCGGGTCGGTCGACCACCTAGCAGCCCCTCCTGGTCAGCGAGCATCTCGCCGATCTGTAGGCCATCTTCGTTGATGTGGTATTGGCGCAGCTCATCGCAATGGGCACTGGCGCGCACCTTGACCACGGCCATGATGCGCAGCAAGCGGCTGCGCACTTCGATGTAGCGCTGCACGATGATCGCATCTGTCAGGAACGCCGTGCCGTAGGGGCTGAAGCGCAGGTCGGTGTAGCGGTCTTCGAGTTCCGAGGTCATCAACACGCTGACCCCGGCGCGGGTCAAGGCCGTGACCATGCGTGACAACGACTCACGGAAGTCCTCACGAAAGGTCGGCGCCAGGGCCAGCTCAAAACCCGACAGCGAATCGATGACCACCCGCGTGGCGTTCAAGCGGCTGATTTCGCTGAGCAGCAGTTGGACAATTTCGTCAATCGACAGGTCCGGCGCCCGGCTGTCCACCAGGCCGACCTTGCCACTGTGGATCAAGTCGGCCAGCACGGCGTTTTGCGAGCGGTTTGGGCGTTGTTCGAATACCGCGATAACGCCGGTTTCACCATTGCGTGCACCCTCGGCCAGGAAGGTCGCCGCCAGGATGCTTTTGCCCGACCCCGAAGGCCCAGCCACCAGCAGCGAATAGCCCCGCGGCAGGCCGCCACCGAGCATGTCGTCGAGACGCGGCACGCCCATTTTCAGGCGCTGAACAGGCAGCGTCATCGGCGCCTCGACCGGGTTGAGGGCTGCCGGTGCGAACACCTTGATGCCCGAACTGGCAATACGAAAGGTGTGCAAGCCCGGCAAGGTCGGTTGGCCGCGCATCTTCATGATTTCCATCTTGCGCACCATCGAGTTGCGCTCGACGCTCTGGCGCAACCAGATCAGCCCGTCGGCCACGGTGAAGATCGGGTTGGTGTCGGTCTCGGTGAAGTACTCGCCGATGAGGAACGTAGTCGCCTGCCAGGTGGTCATCAACATGCCCAGTTGTTGCACGAACTGCGGCAGGTTGTTATTGGGGTTGTGTTGGGTCTGGCTGGCCAGCACCACCGAGCGGAAGGAATCGACAAACACCAGCGACGGCGAGTGCGCCTCCACTTCGCTGACGATCCGGCGCAGCACTTCGTCCAGGTTCCCGGCCAGGGTATCGTCGGCCAGGTTGATGTAGCGGATCGATTGGTTGATCGCTTCGTTGTCGAAGAAGTCAAACTGCTGCTGATAACGCAGCATCTTCAGCGGCGGCTCGCCCAGCACAGTGAAAAACAGCGCGGGGCGTTCAGGTGTCGCCAAGGCAAACATCATCTGATGCGCCAGCGTGGTCTTGCCACAGCCAGGGGGGCCGGCGATCAGGTTGAACGAAAACTCCGGCAATCCTCCGCCCAGCACCTCGTCCAGCCCTGGCACACCGGTAGCCAGGCGGTTGATAGTTACTTTGGTGCTCATGGCGAATTTTCCTGCGAAGGGGTGTCGCTCAAAGAAGGTTCCCACACGTCGCGCAGTAAACGCGCGGTCAGCGAAGGCCCAATCAGCGTGGTGAGCAAGGTGTAAAAGGTCGTCAGCAACACCTCACCCAAAAACAGCGCATCAGCTTCAGTCTGCTCTAGCAATACGGCCTTGAGCCCGGCCCGATCCGTCGCCGCCTGCATGCGGTCGTGCAAATTGGCGAGTCGCGCCTGGGTCGAGGCGCTGAGATGCAGGCTGCGGCGCAACAGCGCGACACAGCCTTGCTGCCCAATGATGGGGATGAGTGCTGCGTCCATGTCCTGCAAGATCGACATGATCGCTTCAGCAATGCCTGCAATATCAGCGGCAGGACCAGCACGGTGCGCCAGAGAAGCTACGATCTGGCGGCTCTCTTCGCTTAGCGTGGACATGAAGGGCTAATATCCGATGAATTGAGACCCAGCGTACACCCAATGGCGTTCGACCGAGGGTTTAATGAGCCACTATCGCCGCTCCCGCACGCCGTCCCGGCTTGAACCCATGGGCCCTGGCACCCCAGGCAATCGCCAGCGACACGCCAATCAACACCAGCATCGCCCACGGAAATGCCGCCACGCCCCAGCTCTCCAGCAACACCCCACCGACGACGCCACTGCCGGCAATGGCGCTGTTCCAGGCCACCACATTCAGCGACAGCGCCACGTCCGCGCCATCCCCCGCCGCGTCGGCCAGGGCGGTTTGCAACAAGGTCGCGGCACCGCCGAAACTCAGGCCCCATACCGCTACGCCGAGGTAGATCACTCCAGGCACGTTGCCGAACAAGCCCAACGCCAGCGAGACCCCGCCAAACACCACGAGGCTCGTGAGTACCGTGTGGCGCAATAGCGGCTCCACCAGCCTTGCCGTGATCCAGATCCCCGCCAGCGCGGCAACCCCGAATACCAACAACACCAGGTCAACCCGATCCGCCAAACCGGCCGGTGCCACAAACGGCGCGATGTAGGTGTAGAGAATGTTGTGCGCCAGCATCCAGCTGATGACCACCGCCAGCACCGGTCGCACACCCGGCGTGGTCAGCACCTTGCCCAACGACACGCGTTGATGCGCGGGCTGGGGCGCGTAGTCCGGGACTTTCACCAGCACCCAAGCGATCAGCACCAGGCTCACCGCCGACATCAGGCCGAAGGTGGTGCGCCAACCCACCCACCCGCCCAGCCAAGTCCCCAGAGGCACACCCAGCGACAGCGCAATCGGCGTGCCGACCATCGCCAACGCCAGCGCCCTGCCCTGTTGATGCGGCGCGACCATGCGGCGGGCGTAACCGGCAAGCAGGCTCCAGGCCAAGCCGGCCGCCACCCCCGCAAAGAAACGCGCCACCAGGGTCACGCCATAGTGGGACGACAGCGCCGTGATGGAGTTGAACAGCAGGAAACCGACGATGGTCAGCAACAGCACATTGCGTCGGCGCCAGCCACGGGTGGCAATGGTCATGGGGATCACCGCCAGCACCGACCCCAGGGCATACGCGGTCACCATCTGCCCTGCCATCGACGGGGAAATCGCCAGGCCTTCGCTGATTAGCGGCAAGAGGCCGGCGGGCAGGGTTTCGGTGACGATACAGATAAAACCGGTCATGGCCAGGGCGAGCAAGGCCCCGATGGGCAGGCGGTCGGCTGACGCCGATAAAGTCAGTGAGGGTGTCACGGGAAACTCCTTGAGCGCGATTTAGATACTGATCGATACAGATGTTGCGGGCGCGCACAACGCGTTGTCAACGACTTATGTATCGACTAGTATTTATCTCGCCACCCGCACCGGAGATCCGACATGGCACAAATGGGCCGCCCCCGTACCTTTGATCGCGAACAGGCCGTGGACCAGGCCCTGCACCTCTTCTGGCAGCACGGCTACGACGCCACCTCCCTCGCCCAGCTCAAGGCCAGCCTGGGGGGCGGGATCTCCGCGCCGAGTTTCTATGCGGCGTTCGGCTCCAAAGAGGCGCTGTTCGACGAATGCGTGCAGCGTTACCTGGCGACCTACGCCCAGGTTACCGAATGCCTGTGGGACGAAAGCCTGCCACCGCGCCTGGCGGTTGAAACAGCGCTGCGCCAATCCGTGCGCATGCAGTGTGAGGACGGGCACCCCAAGGGCTGCATGGTGGCATTGGGGGTGATGAGCGCGCCGAGCCCGGAGAATGCGCGGGTGGCGCAAGGGTTGACGCAGTCGCGACTGCGCACCCGGGCGGGGCTTGTGGCCTGCGTTGAACGGGCGATGCGCACCGGGCAGTTGCCAGGCACGGTCAACCCCTCAGTGATGGCGACGGTATTTGATAGTTTCCTGCAGGGCGTTTCGATTCTGGCTCGGGACAATGTGCCCCATGCAACCCTCGACGCGGCGATCAGCCAGCTGCTGCTGACCTGGGATATTGCAGCGTCTACGGCACCGCCCATCCGTCCCGACAGTGCAGCAGAAAATCCACAAACGCGCGCACCCGGTGTGGCACATACCGCCCATGGGGATACAGCAAGGTAAACGGCCGCGAGCGTCCCCCGTAGGGCTTTAGCACCTCCACCAGACTGCCGTCGGCCAATTCCTGCTCGACGATAAACTTGTAGGTCTGGAACAACCCCGCGCCGTGCTTGGCCAGCGTCACGCCGCCCAGCACATCATCGGAGCAGCTGTACCCCGCCTCCCCCGCATATTCCTGCGCCTTGCCGTCGACCTGGAACAGCCACGCAATGCGACGACCGCTGCTCGGCAATTCGTACTGGATGCACTCATGGGTGGGCAAATCTTCCAGCGCCTGAGGGACGCCGGCGCGCTTCAGGTAGGACGGCGCCGCGACCACGACCAGCTCGGCATCTTCGAGCAGGCGCGCGATCAGCGAGGAGTCTGGCTGGGCGCGCACGCGGATGGCCAGGTCATAGCCTTCGGCGACGAAGTCGATATTGCGATTGCTGATGTGGATATCCACCGTAACCTGCGGGTACAACGCGCGAAACTTCGGCAGCAACGGCAACAGGCGGTGATGGGCATAGGTGGTGGGAATACTGATGCGCAGCAGCCCCGACGGCACGGCCTGCGCGCCCATCACTTCCTGTTGGGCTTCCACCAGTTGGGTCAGGGCCTGGCGGCATTGCTCGAAGAAGGTCCGGCCGCTGTCAGTCAGGCGGATGCTGCGAGTGGTGCGCACAAACAGGCGCGAGCCCAGGCGTTCTTCCAGGCGCGAAATGCTGCGGCTTACGGCAGCCGGCGTGACACCGGCAACCTGCGCGGCGGCGGTGAAGCTGCTGGCTTCGGCGGCAAGGCAGAAGAGTTCGATACTGCCTAGCTGCAAATCTTCGAAATGGCGCTTCATGGGCACTCCTTCCCTGATGCTGGAACAACGGCCGTGAGAAATTGCAGCACGCCGATGCCAACTGCGCCACATCCTGGTTCAAACCCAATGGCAGGGGCGTAACGGTAACGGTGGATGAAGATGCCGGCTACCGCGCTGAACGTCTTTGGCAATGCGCGGGTGCCGTGGGTGACTACCGAGAGGGGAACCTGACGAATAAAGGCGCTCCGAAGAGCGCCTTTATTCATTTCAACTCACTGCTCGCTGATGGATTTAACATCAGCCTTGGCAGCACCACCAATCGCAATGCGCTTAGGCTTGGCTTCCTCCGGTACGACCCTGAGCAGATCGATGCTCAGCAAACCATTGGAAAGCTGTGCGCCCTGCACTTCAATGTGGTCGACCAGGCGGAACGACAGACGGAACGCGCGCTGAGCGATACCCTGATGCAGGTAGGTGATGCCCTCGTTGTGTTCGCGCTTGCCGCCGGCGACGGTCAACACGCCTTTCTCCACCTGGATCTCCAGGTCATCCTCCACCAGGCCAGCAGCCGCGATCACGATCCGATAATGATCGTCACCGTGCTTTTCGACGTTGTGCGGTGGGTAGGTGGTACCGGCCTCGCTGCGAAGCGCCGATTCGAAAAGGTCGTTGAACCGGTCAAAGCCGACGGAGTGACGGAACAGTGGGGCCAAGGAAAGAGTAGTAGCCATTGCAAAATCTCCTGAGGTTTCTCCAAGTGATTTGATACGCGACCCGTATTCGGCATCGCGTAACACCTAAGTAGGTTCAGGCGGAAAAATTTCAAGCGGTGCCCAAAAAAATTTTTATCCGCGGCCATGAGCCCCTGAGGCAAGGCTGACGCACCGGCGCGCAACAGGTGGGCGGAGCCGTCGGGAACCTGCCGGGTTTGCTCCCCCTGCTACGACAAAAAACGTGGCTCCATCTTACGCATTGACATATCGGTAAATCTCGATATCCTCGCGACATGGACTTACTCGAAATATTCAAAGCCCTCTCGAACCGTACTCGACTAGAAATCCTGAAAGGTTTGAAGGATCCCGAAAAGAACTTCCCCCCGCAGGATGAAGGGGACGTTCATACCGTGGGCGTCTGCGTCAGCAGTATTCAAGAAGGCGTCGGGCTGTCGCAGTCAACCGTGTCCGATTACCTGGCCACGCTGCATCGAGCGGGCTTGATCGAGACCCGGCGCATCGGGCAGTGGACCTACTACAAGCGAAACGAAGCAACCATCAGCGCCCTTGCCGAGATCATTGGCAAGGAGCTGTAATTTTTTACTCCAATATATCGAGATTTCCCGATATCCCTTTTTACCGAAACGAGGTAATGCAATGAAAGCGATGATGCTTGAATCATTTGGCGGCCCGGATTCGCTCGAACTCTGCGAGGTGCCAAAACCAGTGCCGCACACCGGGCAGGTCCTGGTACGGGTCCATGCGACCTCCATCAACCCCTTGGATTACCAGGTGCGACGCGGCGACTATGCCGACCTGGTGCCCCTCCCCGCCATCACCGGCCACGACGTCTCCGGCGTTGTCGAAGCCATCGGGCCCGGCGTCACGAACTTCGCGCCAGGCGACGAAGTCTGGTACACCCCGCAGATCTTCGACGGCCCCGGCAGTTACGCTGAATACCATGTGGCGGCCGAAAGTATCATTGGCAAGAAACCGCCCACGCTAAGTCACCTTGAGGCGGCGAGCCTGAGCCTCGTCGGTGGTACGGCATGGGAAGCGCTGACCGTGCGCGCAGCCCTTCGGGTGGGGGAAAGCATCCTGATACATGGCGGCGCGGGCGGTGTCGGCCACGTAGCGATCCAACTGGCAAAAGCCATCGGCGCCAGGGTGTTCACCACCGTGCGCGAAGCCAACATTGAGTTCGTTAAAAGCATGGGCGCCGATGTGGTCATCGACTACGAAAAGCACGACTACGTCGACGCCATCATGCGGGAAACGGCAGGTCGTGGCGTGGATGTGGTGTTCGATACCATCGGCGGCAACACACTGTCGCGCAGCCCCGACGCACTCGCGCAACTGGGCCGCGTGGTCTCGATCGTGGACATCGCCCAGCCGCAAAACCTGGTCCAGGCGTGGGGCAAGAATGCGAGCTATCACTTCGTGTTCACGCGGCAAAATCGCGGCAAGCTGGATGAACTGAGCACCTTGGTCGCACAGGGTCAATTGCGCCCCCATGTGGGCGCCGTCTATGCGCTGGCCGACATCGGACTCGCCCATGCACGGCTGGAGAGCCCCAACAACGGCGTCCAAGGGAAGATCGCGATTGCCGTCGTGCCCACTCAAGGAGCAACGTCATGATCTACGAGATCGCCGTGCTGCCCGTCCACAAGGAACACATCGACGCGTTCAGGCGTGCCTTTGCCGAGGTGGCGCCGTTGCTCAGCCGTGCGAAAGGCTACTTGGGCCATATGCTTGCCCAGGGGGTTGAAACACCGGAGCGCTTCAACCTGATCGTGCGTTGGGAATCGCTGGAGGACCACACGCCGGGGTTTGAAGCGAGTGAGGACCATCGGCTGTTCATGTTGGGGTTGGAGGGCTATTTCTCTGAAGAGCCACAGGTCTATCACATTGAGGGGACGACGTTTACCGCGGACGATGATCGAGCCTGGGTTTAGAGGCAGCTTCATCCTGTACGTTTGGAACTGCACGGAAAAATCCCACGCAAAAAAAAGCCTGCATCTCTGCAGGCTTCTCTTTATGTCGCTATCTGGCTCCACGACCTGGACTCGAACCAGGGACCCAATGATTAACAGTCATTTGCTGGCTGTTAGGCGCACAGGGGCCACGAAAAACGTGGTGGAGAGATGGGATTGCTGCATAGCGTGATTCGCATGAATGCGTCACGCCAGGAAAGTTAGTCGGGTTGGGTTGGCTTGTCAAAGCTGTGCAAATTAATGATCTGTAAGAAAAGGAGACGGTCGTTGTCAGCTACCCGGAGACGAGGCGTCTCAATGATCTACTTTCTCGAACTTATCTGTGTGCACATTTTTGCAGCCAATGGGAGCCTTATCCTTCTAGCTTAACCCAGGCCGTTTTTCCTTGGCATCGGCATAGCCATACTCTTTTGGAACGCTGTAAATGTCAGGAATTTTCGGCCAGTCTCCGGCCAGAAATATCTTTTCAGCGTCATCCACTATCGCATCAAAAAAGCTAGTCAACTCCATCGCGCGGGTCCTATTGCTGCCACCGGCAAGACCATCAACTACAAAAAATATACATCTGGAATATTAACCGCTGACAACTACAGCATCCAAGCCCATAGGCATAATGACTCCCGCACGACCTACTGGTCTAATCCTTTCAAATTACAAACATCAATGAAGTCTGACATAGAGACTTCCTGTTCACCATCTTCGCCAGCGATCAAAACGTCTTGCACAATCACCATTCCTCTTGAAAAGTCCAAAACCACATCAAAGCTATTGAATTCAAACTCTCGTTTATAGACGTTCTCAGAACTACGCTTCTCGTCAATGGCGCTCTGTAGCCCCCCTCTAACATGAGCATCTAATTCCTGCTGCACAAATCGCTCTATAACATTAATATTCATCAACCAGCCCTTAATAGGGATACACAGTGTGAATGACACCATCGCGAACATTCACATGGATGGATTTGACTGCGTTCCCAGCTTTATCCGTCCCGATGACCTTTCCAAGGTTGTACTGAACCACATACCCACCTGGGCCATTGTGGGTTACTTTTCCATATCCCAAAGCATCATCGTTGTTTCTGGCCCAAGTCATGAAGGCCGGCCATTCGTGCCAGAAGGCAGTGAATTACTTTTTTCTCAAACTTTGCTCTCGGCCATATTCGCCCTCTCAACTATCATAAGAATCAATTAGAGCCTTTGCGATTCTAGCTTCGATCAATGAGCCGGAAGCCAACTCACGTAGTTCTCGCATAGAAATAAAATTAGCATTTAGATACATCTCGAAATCCTTCTTAAGAGCAGATGATTTCACTGTAATTACACCAAACTCTTCATAGGCGCTTTCAAAAGACTCCTCAGGGTCAGACCCCATTTACCGCTTCGACTTTAGTACACCCGCAATTTTTCCGCGGCTAGGGAGCCGTCCAAACGCCCCCCTTATTCTTACGACTTTATCTCTGATCGCCAAGAGCAACAAGAAGCTTATGCTCTAATTCTGTAGCATAGGCGACAGCGCTTAAATCTTCTGCAAGCACTTCTTTATTTCTACTGAGGATATCAAGCATCTTCTCGGCGAGTACAGCATACTGCCCCCAAACTGAGCCGGACAGCTCTGAAGTTAACTTCAGTAGCTCTGCATCATCCCAATACCCAACCAATACATCTTTATCTAACTCAGAAACTACCATGGGTAGCAACCTCGAAATATACATCTCCTGCCTAACAGCCCTACACAGGCCCCCAATTTCCAATTCCGAAATCGGGGTATCTAATATAGACATATGCCATAACTCCAGAGCTGAGGGGTCAGGTCCGAGCTCCCATTTGAAACCTTTACTTTCGTCAATATCACGGAATGTCTTTTTCATATTCCAGCACCATCTAAAGCATGGATGCCTCAGGGTCAGACACCATTTACCCCACAGTATTTTCCGCCAAGTCCTTGCCGCCAATGGCAAGAGCGCCCGCATCCATCTTGCGACCAAGAGCAGCCTCTGGAGCAATGGGGACAGATTTATTTATCACTCAAGCTACGCAGCAATCGAATAGGCCTCGGCCGATCTCTGAGCAATAGTCTGAGGTAGAGAGTATTCTGTCCACATTCACACATATGGAACAGAAGCTCCAACAATCATAGAACTTTAATACATTCGTAATTGTTCCGCAGCGAGGGAGCCGTCCAAACAGCTCCCTTCAAACTCTCTCCTTTCAAAATGCATTTATTTACGAAAATTCAAATACAATTCTTTTTATCCTGCAGGTATTTCTCCATATATTCACTTGGTGAGGAATCTGTTCCAAAAAAATGCAGTTCACCAGTATCTTTATCGATAATGAAAGGTCCATTACCTGCCAATTGCGCAGAGGGATTTCCTGTCTTGAGATATTCCTCTGTTTGAAAACAAAAGAGCCAGCCACCAGAAAACTCTTCCTGATGCGATATACCCAAAGCCACCTCTGAACCTTGCAGATACTCCAAAGCCTTCTTTAGTGCGTCCTCATAAAGAATCATCAATTAGTCCTCAATAATTGCAGGGTTTTGTAGGGTGCAAGATTTGCTACCTTTCCTGTCTGCCCATCCAAAAAGCGAACCACTCCGTTCTGATTGACCACGTTAAATACGTGTCCAGGCTGGCCAGGACCGTACGAACCAAAGACGATACCTCTAGCCCCTGCTCCTGACGCTGACATCTGCTGAGCAATTTTTTCAGAGCTTACGACAGAGCCAAACTTAGTTCCGAACTGCTTCTCCAGTACCGTCAGAGGGACACCATTTTTTGAAAAAATTGGAAGTGCAGATGCAGGGTTACCCGCTAATGTAGCATCAGTTGCAATGGAGCAATTTACGCAATTATGGGTCCGCCCAGCCTCAGGAAAACCAGGATTTACATTTTTTATCGAACCCGCAGTCTCTGAGGTTGCAGAACCTGCAGTTTTTGCTGCGAGTTCATCTGCTGCTTTAATGACAGGCACGCCTGTGGGGGTGGCCCTTACCAACCCTTGTAAGAAATTACCAAAATTGCGAACCGCATTCCCGAGACTGATAACCGAAAGCGCAAGAGTCGCCTTATTTTCGACATCAAGCCGGCTCCGCTCAGACTCCGTTTCAGTGTACAACACGTTACGAAGGTCAGGAGCTCTTGAGAACATAAAGCCGTCAACGAAGTCGATCGCTTCAGGTTTGACGTTCTCTATCCCCTTTCCATGAGCGCCCTCTACACGCATGGCAAGAACAACGTCGTCGACCGTCAACTTACTGAAGTCGATGCCCAAGTCGCATAGCTGTGGGTTGTCGCGACAATGATCCAGAGCCTGCTCGGCCATCTGTTTCGCAGCAGTCTCATGAAGATCATGGTTGTACTGAGTGGCGCTTTTGGCGATGGCAACACCTTTATCCAAATCGCCATCCACTGCTGCTGCAGCGACCAAGCCGGTCAATTGAGATAGAACCAGCCTCAGCTCTTTATTATCCCGGCCCAGGTCCCCCATCGAGCTAACCAAGACTTCATTGAGCCCGGCAGCCGCAGCACCTGTCTTGAAGTCGCTGCCGGTCAGCTCTGCCAACAAGCCCCCCATAATCGCGTGAGCCACCACTTTTTGGACGCTTCCGTCTGGAAAACGAATGGCGTTATCACCGATCCAGTTGAAGCCGGAGGCCATAGCCATATTGCCGGCCTCACCCATCAATGCGGCGCTGAAGTTGCTGCCGAAACTGCCTCCACCAATGGCCGAGGACACCCCGCTAGAGATAAGCGCCCGCCCAACGGTACGAGTTGCCGCATCCGTCGCATTGCTCCAACGAAAGATATCTTTGGAAGGATTAGCCGCACTTAACGCCGAACCATCGGTGGGTTGAATCCCCTGTGCGGCGGAACCCGCCCCATCGGCGGCGGTGAACCATTTCTCGTCGGCATAATCAAGGAAACCTGCAGTGAATCCTGCAATTGCGGCGCTCTTAAGGCTACCCGCGCTGAACGTCTCTTTCACCGCCAATCCAAGGTTGCCCTTGTTATCAATGGTGCTCGTAACCGCAGTGGTCCCGAGGCTGGTCGCCACAGCCAGATTGGCTCCCTGCAGACCAAGGCCTGCTGGGCCGAGGATGAAGGACATCAAGATTGCGATAGCAATTTTGGCACCCGCACCCAATCCTGAGGACTCGTACTTGAAGCTATCGTGAATCTCTTTGACCTGACGCCAATCGATATCCCCACGTGCTTCTGCCTGTTTCATCCAGGCGAGGTTGGGATCCGCCTGAACCATTGCATCGATGGTCTGACTCACGCTCTGCTGATCGACTTGCTTAATGTCAATACGAATTCCGTCAGCAGCTTTGATAACCAGTTTTCCTTGGGCAATCAGAGCACTCTGGCGCAGAGTTTCGTCGGTCTTTCCTTCGCCTTTCATCTTGTACCAAGCCAAGTCACCCTTGCTCTTGGTATGGCTCTCATCGTGGAAATCCTTCACCCCCTCAAACACGATGCGGCCACCGCTATCCAGCGTCAGGTCCTTTCCGCTATCCAGGGTTGCCACTTGATAACGTTGATCGCCGCCACTCTTGAGCGTGAGATTGCCGCCCGTCTTGATTTCACTGCCGACGTTTGTGTGCTGCGTCACCTCATCCCGTTTCGCCGCGTTACTCCCCCAACTGCCTTTCTTGGTCATGTCATAAAGGGAGTAGTCGCGATTGAGCTCAGCCAGTAAATTCAGCTGGTTACCGGCAACCAGATACGCCTCATTACCAGCGTTGATTTTGCTGGCCACCATCGTCACGTCGTTCAGCGCAACGACGTTTACATCTCCACTGGCATCAATCGTCGTACCCTGCTGCCGAATATGGTCTTCATCCTGATTGATCTTCTTGCCGCTGCGTTTATAGCGGTACTCACTTGATTCTTCGTTGGCAGCCGCCAGGAGGTTCACATCCTTGCCAGACAGGTTGACGTCGCTCGGGCAGTGACGGCTTGTTGGATCAGGCGTTGTTCGTAAAGGCCGTCACCCAGGCGTTTCCAACTGGTTTCAGGGTCGTAGCCGAGTTTGCCCAACAGGTAATCCGAGCTCATGAATTGCTTGAGGTCGGTGAAGGCGGAGTTGGTTTCGACCAGGTATTTAGGGCCAACGAACACGCGGCTGGCGTCCGAGCCCTGGATGTTGGCCTTGCTCAGGTCCTGGCTGTTTTTGGCTGCAGCGGCGCTATCGACCACATGGAACAAGCCGTTCGTACCGCTCGGCAATGTGAAGCCCGGCAGGTTGGTCGGGTTGACTTGTTGCTGTGCCAGGTCAGGTGGTAGCTGTGGGTTCAGCACGACCACGGCGGGTTTGGTCACCGCAGTAGCACCGCCTTTGTCCGAAACCGGTGTAGGCGGCGCGAACTGTACGATGCTGCTGTTTTCCAGCTGTTGGGTCGCCTGGATGCTGATGTTACCGCCCGCTTGAATCACCGAGGCGATCGGGTCGCCCGGGGTCACGGTGGTGGTATCACCTACCAGATTGAAGGAGTTGAGCGCGCCTACCGGTAGTACCTTGGGGTTACCTTGCGCGTTGTAGGGGTAGATCCAGTTGGCACGAAAGCGCTCGTCTGTACCATCGGTAATACGACCGGTGTTCCACGTACGCGTTCGTGTGCTGGTACCGGTGGTCGCGCCGATGTTGGCGAAGTTGTCAGCGGTGATCAGCAGATCAGCGCCCGAGGCCATGGTGCTGTACTTATTGAGAACACTTGACCCTTCGACGGTCAGCTTCGCGCCACTCTGGATCAAAGAGCTGGCCGAATCTGTCGCCACCACACTTTTGGAGACTTCATGTGCAACGTAGTCGACGTTGTGATGATCACCACCGCAGTCGTAGCACGTCACGCTGAGGTAGCCCGAGACCGCCTCGTCGACGGTGCTAAATACGTCCTTGATGGTTTGAGAAATTATCTGATCAGGCCGAGTCTCATTACTCGTGATCAACTGATAGGTACCGCCAGGTGCCTCGTGCGACAGGTTGTAAAACGCGGACAGTGACGGCTGATTATCAAGATCAATGAGCAGGGTCCGAACACCTGCATCGGCGCAGAACGCACCTAAATTGGCGCCAACCGTGGTCTTACCCGGCCCGCCTTTGGTTGAAACGACTGCAGCGACTTTCATGGAGCTTCCCTCTGAATCGTAAGATTTGGGATGGCTTCATGCTGGTCACGCTGTGCGCTTTGATCACCCTGGAGAAATCCAAGGCAAAAAAAAGCCTGCATCTCTGCAGGCTTTCTCTATCTGGCTCCACGACCTGGACTCGAACCAGGGACCCAATGATTAACAGTCATTTGCTCTACCAACTGAGCTATCGCGGAATGCGCCGTATGTTACTGATTGAAAAGGAGAAGTCAAGCTTTCTCTAGCATTTGCCGCGATTAATCCGGATGGCCGGTTGAAACGGCGTGCTCCCTGGCCAGCTCCAGCCACGCCAAGGCAGCGGGTGGTAGGTGGGCGCTGGCGCGCCAGGCCAGGGCGATGTGCCAGTCGGTGTGGGGTTCGTCCAGGGGAATCAGGGCGATGCCGGCGTGTTGATGCTTGTGCGCCAACATGCGCGGTAGGAAGGCCACGCCCAGGCCGGCGGCGACCAGGTCGACGATGAAATCGATCTGTCCGCTACGAGCGGTTACCTTGGGGGTGACGCCTTTGCGCTCGCAGGCGGCGAGGATCTTGGCGTTGAGGGCAAAGCCGGCTTCGAACAGGATGAACGGCGAATCGGCCAGGTCGGTGAAGTCGATACGCTTGAAGTGAGCCAGCGGATGGCGAATAGGCAGCACGGCCATCAGCGGCTCGTTTCGCACGGGCTGGTAGTCAAAATCCTCATCCACCGGCAGCAACAGTGCCGCCAGGTCGACTTCCCCCGCTTCCAGGCACTCGCGCAATTTTTTGCTGCCGTATTCGGTGAGTTCGATGTCGATGTCCGGGTAGCGGCTACGGTAGGTGGCGAACATCGTCGCAAACAGCACGCCGCAGCCCACCGGTGGCAGGCCGATGCGCAGCACGCCGCGCTTGAGGCCGCGCAGGTCGTTGATCTCGGCCACCAGGTCGTTGCGCTCGGCAAGCAGCACCAAGGCTCGCCGGTAGGCAATTTCGCCGGCCGCGGTGAGTTCGTTGCGGTGGCCCAGGCGATTGAGCAGTGGCGTGCCCAGCTCTTCTTCCAGGGTCTTGACCGCTTTGCTGACGGTGGACTGGGTCAGGGCGACCACCTCGGCAGCCTGGGAGAAACCGCCCTGGCGCACCACTTCGACAAAGGCCCGTAATGTCCTCAGGTTCATCAGTATTCCCTTGGCGACTGGCAACCAGTGATAAAAGTTGTTTTTATCATGCCAGAGAGTTGCCTATCCTGAACCCACTTTGCCTTGTGGAGCCGCTAATAATGATCATCTCGTCCGCCTCCGACTACCGCGCAGCCGCCAAGCGCAAGCTGCCGCGCTTCCTGTTCGACTACATCGACGGCGGCGCCTACGCCGAACACACGATGCGTGCGAACGGTTCGGACCTGGCCGAGATCAGCCTTCGCCAGCGCATCCTGCGCAATGTGGACAACCTGAGCCTGAAGACCACGCTCTTCGGCCAGACCCTGGACATGCCGGTGATCCTCAGCCCGGTCGGGCTCACCGGTATGTATGCGCGGCGTGGCGAAGTGCAGGCGGCCAAGGCGGCGGCCAACAAGGGCATTCCGTTCTGCCTGTCGACGGTGTCGGTGTGCCCGATCGAGGAAGTGGCGTCGCAAAGCGCGCAGGCGATCTGGTTCCAGCTCTACGTGCTCAAGGACCGTGGTTTCATGCGCAATGCGCTGGAGCGCGCGCAGGCCGCCGGGGTCACCACATTGGTGTTTACCGTGGACATGCCCACGCCCGGCGCGCGCTATCGCGACGCTCATTCCGGCATGTCCGGGCCGTTCGCGGCTCAGCGGCGCATGCTGCAAGCCGTGACCAAACCGCAATGGGCGTTCGACGTGGGGTTGATGGGCCGTCCCCACGACCTGGGCAACATCTCCAAGTACCTGGGCAAACCGACGCATCTGGAAGACTACATCGGCTGGCTGGCGAACAATTTCGACCCGTCGATCAGCTGGAAAGACCTGGAGTGGATCCGCGAGTTCTGGAAAGGCCCGATGATCATCAAGGGCATCCTCGACCCCCAGGACGCCAAGGATGCGGTGAGTTTCGGCGCCGACGGCATCGTGGTGTCCAACCACGGCGGCCGCCAGTTGGATGGCGTGCTGTCCACCGCCAAGGCGCTGCCGCCGATTGCCGACGCCGTGGGCGATGACCTCACGGTGCTGGTGGACTCCGGCATCCGTTCCGGGCTGGACGTAGTGCGCATGCTCGCCCTGGGCGCCAAGGCCTGCCTGCTGGGACGCGCCACCGCCTATGCCCTGGCCGCCGATGGCCAGCACGGGGTGGAGAACCTGCTGGACATCTTTGCCAAGGAAATGCGCGTGGCCATGACGCTGACCGGCGTCACGTCCATCGAGCAGATCGACCGTACCACCCTCGTCTGACCCTGCTGGTCGACGATTCCACTTGCCTGGGATGGGGCCAACTGCTCCGGCAACAGCCCCAGCCGCTGGCCGAGGGTATCGTCCAAGTGTTACCCCCGCCTCCCTGGCTTGCCAAATAACTGGCGCCACTCTCCGGCGACTGTTTTTACCGATGGGGACAGTCGCCTGATTTATAAAGGTTTTATTTAATTGAACGAACCTGGCATGAATCTCGCTCTAACCTTATTCAAACAGGCTGAGCGATGACAGGACATGCGGCAGTACCCAGGGGTTATAACCCATGGCAAAGCGGTCTAAACTGTTACTCATGTTTTACGGAACTGAAGGAACAGTAAGACGCTTGGCACTCGCCACTCTTATCAAGCCTGTAAGACAGCTATGTGCTTAGAGGCCGATCGCTTATGAAAACACCGACCCAGACCAATGCAATTGACTTTGACAGTGCCAAATTGCAACGCCTGGGATTTGGTCAGCCATCCCTCCTTCCGCGCCGCCCCACGACCCTCGCTCAACTTCGCCAGCAACTGGGCCAGCAATTGCAAACCAGCCTGGAGCCGGAGCGTATCCTCGGTGCGTTTTTCCGCGAGGTCCAGCGCCTGGTGCCCTTGGACGCCCTGCAGTACCGGCACCAAGCCAGCGACCTGCGCTTGGAGTTTGGCCATCGCGGCCACCATTCGGTGAGTTACAGCCTGAGCCATGAAGGCGAGCATCTTGGCGAGCTGATCTTTCGGCGTAACCAACGCCTGACGGAAGAAGAACTCGGCCAGCTCGAATCGCTGCTGGCTACCCTGCTCTACCCGATGCGCAACGCGCTGCTTTACCGCGCGGCCACCCGCAGCGCCCTGCGCGACCCCTTGACCGAGACCGGTAACCGCATTGCCATGGACCAGACCCTGCAACGGGAAATCGACATGGCGCGCCGGCACCTGAACCCGCTGTCCTTGCTGATGCTGGACATTGACCACTTCAAGACCATCAATGATACCCACGGCCATGCCGCAGGCGATAACGTGCTGCGCGCCGTCGCGGCAGCGATCAAGAGCCAGTTGCGTAACGTGGACATGGTGTTTCGATTTGGCGGGGAAGAGTTTCTGATCCTGCTGTCCAACACCGGCCGGGACGCAGCGGCGATGGTCGGGGAGCGCCTGCGCCAGGCGGCACAGGCCCAGGACTACCGGGCGGACGGAACGCGAATCGAATTGACGGTCAGCCTGGGCTGCTCCACCTTGCTGGCTGCAGAGTCTGCCGAAAGTCTGTTGCGCCGAGCCGACAGCGCGCTGTACGTGGCCAAGCGCGAAGGCCGCAACCGCTTGGCGATGGCGGGGTAGACCCCGCCACCTCCCTTAACATCAGGCTTCGCTGGCGACCCGCGCCTGGCGCTCGCGCATCACGGCTGGGGCTTTCTCTTTCTCCAGGCGCATGCAGCTTTCCAGGAACAGGTACATGTAGTCATAGCTCTTGCACACGGCCTGGCGCAGCTCCACCTGCAGGGCCTTGCTCGGGTTCATCCCGGCCAGGGTGCAGATGATTTCCAGCGCTTCCCACGGGTGCGCATCATCGTACTGGGCGTGCATCTTCAGCCACTTCATCGCACGCTTGCGCTCTTCCTCGGGGAAGGCCGCCGCGTAGACACCGGTAGAGCATACGACCGCGGACCACTCCCCCGTTGCGCCTTCAATCGCGTAGTTGGTCGCGGCAATAGCCACGATCAGCGAATCGGCGGAACTGGTGTGCCAGCACCAATGACTCAGCGCATGTAACTCCGGCGGCACGTTCTGGGCCTGCAACTCCTCCAGGCTCACGCCGTGTGCCCGGGCCCAATGCACCCAATAGTCGGCGTGGTTGAGTTCCACGCGAATATTGCGCATCAGCCATCGCCGCGCCATGTCCTCCCCAGGATGTCGGGCAAATTTAGTCTTGGTGAGGTTCTGTGCCATGTACAAGGCAAACTGTTCCACCACAGGCCAGCCACCGATCAGGTAGTGGCGCATGGTCTTGGCGCTGAGCGTGTTGTCGCGCATGCGCTGGTACAGTTCGTGCTCGACAACTCGGCGCTTGCTCTCGCTACAGTCCTGGATGAGTTTCTGCGCCCAGGCGGGGTAACTCGAGGCTTCCATAAGCGGGCCGGTTCTATTGAAAGTGTCGATCACTGTAAGGCTCCTTTTTAAGTGTGATTGTACAGACCAGCAAATGTTTCAGCGGAATGTGCCGGGCGCCTTGAATAACAGAGGCTGCGGCCGCACAGGTCGACACTGCAAGCTATCAAAGGTAAACAATTG
>Ga0308167_1001232_pt1 | contig 31967 bp, 30 predicted proteins | sample PhyCR1_2_FD_202138 | JGI IMG/M metagenome (GOLD analysis project Ga0308167, IMG submission 202138) | Phyllosphere microbial communities from UC Gill Tract Community Farm, Albany, California, United States - DLSLRC.R1 | ecosystem: Host-associated > Plants > Phyllosphere > Unclassified | place... | reverse complement strand
GGTGCCAGCTGGCACCGCGCCTCCCGTCCGTCAGCCGGAACCGTCTAGAGCACGGGGGTCGCAGCCGGGTACGTGAGCGGTCCGTCGACGCGCGCCACCTCGTGCCACGCCCCGTCGGCGAGCGACGCCTCCGCCGCTTCCACGATCGACGGGGCCGCCTGGCCGTCGGCGACCGACGGTGCGAGCTGCTCCCCGCGACGGACGCTCGCGATGAACTGCGCGGCCTCGATCGTCTTGAGGTCGTCGTAGCCCATGGCCGTCCCGGCACCCGGTTGGAAGCGGGCGAACTCGCCGTCACCCGGTCCGACGTAGTGCGTGGCGTAGCCGGAGACCTCCTGCCCGTCGAGGAACACCTCGAGCTCGTTGAGGCGCTGGAAGTCCCACCGGATCGACCCCGTCGTGCCGTAGACCTCGAACGTGTACTCGGCGTGCGGCCCACGCATCACCCGGCTGGAGTCCATCGTGCCGACGGCGCCGTCCTCGAATCGGAAGAGCAGGGCGGCGTAGTCCTCGTTCTCGACGGGCCGCTGCTCTCCCGTCGCTGCCGCGCTCCGGTCCACGATGCCGGCCGCCGGGGCCGGACGCGACGGGATGAAGGTCTCGGCCAGGGCGCTGACGCTCGCGATCCGACCGACGACGTACTGCGCCAGGTCGAGGCCGTGCGAGAGCAGGTCGCCGAGGACGCCCGATCCGGCCCGTTCCCGCTCGAACCGCCAGGTCAGCGGCGCGGCGGGGTCGGACGAGTAGTCGGCGAGGAGCGATCCACGGACGTTCGTGATCCGACCGAGGCGTCCGGAGCGGACCAACTCGCGTGCGCGTTCGATCGCGGGGGCGTGCCGGTAGTTGAAGCCGACGCTCGTGATCACACCGGCGCGCTGGACGGCCTCGTGGATCTCGCGGGAGTCACTGGCGTAGCGACCCATCGGCTTCTCGATCCAGAACGGCTTGCCGGCGGCTGCGGCGGCAACGGCCATCTCGCGGTGCAGGAAGTTCGGTGAGCAGATCGACACGACGTCGACGGCCGGGTCGGCGAGGACCTCGTGGTAGTCGGCGACGGCACGCTCGTAGCCGAGTCGTGTCACGGCCTGGTCGCGGGCGGCCTCGATCGGGTCGGCGGCGACGACGAGTCGCGGGCGCACGCCGAGCTCCGGGAAGTGGTCGGGCAGGGCGCGGTAGGCGCGGGAGTGCAGCCGCCCCATCCACCCGACCGAGATCAGGCCGACGCCGATGCTGTCCGGCACGGCTGCGTTCGTCGACGTCATGCGGCGGGGACGATGATGTCGCGCACCAGCGCGTCCAGCTGAGCGTCCGCGTCGAGGAACTGCCGCAGTGTCGTGACAGTCGCCCCGAAGCGGTCGAACTCGTCGATCGTCATGCCGTCCACGTCGTAGCCACGGGCGAACTCGGGCGTCGCAGCACGGAGCGCCTCGATGACCGATGCCGGGACCTCGTCGTCGATGGCGTCCGGACGGAACGGGAACGCGTTGTCGTTGATGTCCTTCGACCACTGGAACGGCGGCGAGACGACGAGGTCGCCGCCCTGGAACTCGGACCACTGCAGCGCATTCCGGAAGGCCGCGACGAGCACGCGCGACCGGTAGCCGCGCTCCTGGAAGACCCGGTACGCGTTCTTGACCGCGGCGACGCCGGCCCACTCGAGGATGCCCGGGTCGACCATCACGTGGTCGCGCTTGACGACGGTCTTCAGCCAGTCGTCGAACCGCCCGGCCATCAGCGTGACGACGTGCCCGAACTCCTGCTCCGGCAGACCGTCGGCGGCGCGGCGGTCGAGGGCGCGCTCGATGGCCTCGCCCACGGCGACGACCTGCGGCACGGTGAACGACACGGTCGCGTTGATCGAGACTCCGCGGTAGGCGGCCTCCTCGATCGCGGCGATGCCGACCTTCGTCGCGGGGATCTTCACGATGATGTTCGGGGCGAGCCGCGAGAACCGCACGGCCTGCTCGACGAGCGCGTCCTGGTCGCGGTGGAAGCGCGGGTCGGTCTGCATGCTCAGCCGACCGTTGCGGCCACCCGAGGCCTCGAACGCCGGCAGCAGCTGCGTTGCTGCGGCGATCGAGAGCTCCTCGACGGCCTTCCAGCCGATCCAAGACTCCCCCGCGGTCGGGTGCTCGGCGGCGATCTCGCGGATGCGCGGCACCCAGGTCTCGGGGTCCTGCTTGATGCAGGTGTACGCGATCACCGGGTTGCAGGTCGCACCGACCGCGCCGTACTCGTGGATGGCGGTGGACAGCTCGTGCGGGTCGGCGGAGTCGTTCCAGAGCGCGGTCACCGTCTGCGACGCCGCCTGCAGGGTGACGGGGCGGGTGTCGGCGTCGGTCGTGGTGGCCGACGTCTCGAGGGTCGTGGTCATCGTGTGAGTCCCTTCGTGATCGTGTCGAGCTGGAAGCGCGAGACCTCGTCGGCGTTCTCGTCCTCGGCGAAGACGCTCGAGACGGCGACGGTGTCCTCGCGAGCGGAGAAGCCGACGCGGTCGAGCGCGGCCCAGAATGCGGCGAAGTCGACGTCCGCCTGACCGACCGGCAGGTGTTGGTGGACGCGCACGGGGTTGCCGGGCGGGTTCGTGATGTAGCGCAGGCCGTGCGAACGACGGTGGTCGTAGGCGTCGGCGACGTGGATCAGCTGCAGCGAGTCGCCGGCGGCGTCGATGATCTCGTCCATGTTGCCGCCGTAGTGGAACGTGTGGCAGGCGACGTAGACGAACCCGACGTGCTTCGAGTTCAGGCCGCGGATCACCCGCAGCGCTTCGAGGCCGTCCTCGACGAAGTCGTCCGGGTGCGGGTCGATGAGCACGCGGATCCCGGAGTCTTCGATGATCGGCAGGAGCTCCTCCATCGAACGGTAGAAGGCGTCCTCGGACTCCTCGGGACGCTCGGGGCGGCCGGAGAACTCGGTGTTGATCGTGTCCACACCGAGGCGCTTCGTGATCTCGATGACCCGCTTCCACTTCGTCACCGCGGCCTCGCGGGCGTCGCGGTCGGGGCCGGACCACCGGAGCACAGGCAGCACGCTCGCGACCTGCACGCCGGCATCACGGCACGCCGCGGCGAAGGCGTCGACGAGGTCGTCGTCGGCCTTCGGGTGCCGGTAGAACGGGATGAAGTCCTTGTGCGGGGTGAGCTGGAGGTACTCGTAGCCGAGGTCCGCGACCTTCTGCGGGAACTCCAGAAGCGACAGGTCGTGGTGGAACGGCGTGGGGTCGAGTGCGATCTTCGGCATCGGTCAGGCCGTCTCGTAGAACGCCGGCTTCGCGGTGGCGTACTCGACCTGCTCCAGGGCACCGGTCTGCTGCGCGCGCACCGCGACCTCGGCGACGACGGACGCCGTGTAGCCGTCCCAGGCGCTCGGCCCGTCGATGCCGCCGTCCTTCGCCGCGTCGACCCAGCGCTGGACCTCCTCGTCGTAGGCGGCACCGAAGCGCTCGACGAACGACGGGGTGACGCCCTGGCCGGAGACGCCCTGCGAAACCAGGTTGAGCGAGGTCTCGCGGCCGATGTACGCGACACCGGACTCGAACACCGCGTCGGTCGTGACCTGGTAGCCGAACTGGGCGTTGACGTTGATCTCGACGATCGCCATCGTGCCCGACTCGGTGGTGAACAGGACGAACTGCGGCTCGGGCAGGTCGGCCGGTGCCAGGGAGTTCTTGCGGGGCTTCTTGACCTCGACGCTCGTGATCGGCTCGCCCGTGATGAACGGAATGATGTCGATCTCGTGGATGACCGAGTCGTGGATGAGCATCGACTCGCTGAAGTTCGGCGGGGTCGTCGGGTTGCGGTGCGCGTGGTGCAGGGCGAGCAGGGCACCGTTCGAGCCGGACTCGCGCAGCGCACGGAGCTCTTGGTAGCCCTTGTCGAAGCGGCGCATGAACCCGACCTGGATCTTCGGGCGGTCGGACTTCGCCTGCTCGAGCTCGACGATCCGCAGGGAGTCCGCAGCCGACGTGGTGAGCGGCTTCTCGCAGAGGACGGCGAGGCCCCGCTCGATGGCCGGCACCAGGACGGGCTCGTGCAGGAACCCCGGCGTCGCGACGATCACGGCGTCGATCGGGGTGGCGTCGAGCGCCTCCTCGAACGACGACGCGGTGATCGCACCCGGGGCCTTCGCGGCGGCCGCGGTTGCCCGGGCGGTGTCGGGGTCGACGATCGCGACGACGTCCGCGCCGGCGATGGTCGAGGTGATGCGACGCACGTGGTCGCTGCCCATCGCGCCCGCTCCGACGACGGCGACGCGGAGGTTCTCGGTGGTGCTCATGCTGGGTTCTCCTGGGGTGACGAAGTGGTGGTGGACGGACGCCGGGTCAGAGCGCGCGGGCGGCGGAGGTCGAGCCGAAGATGTGCTGGAAGGTCCGCTCGGCGATCGGGCCGGGAGCGTCGACGGAGCAGCCGTACATGTCCTGCTCGACGATGCCGAAGACGTCCGGGTTGATCTTCGCGACGGCCTCGATGATCGGTGCGAGCTCGGGTGTGCCGTGCGGCGGCTCGGTCATGATCCCCTGCGAGACGGCGGTGGCGAACGGCACGTCGTTCTTCAGCACGTCGAAGAGCAGGTCCGTGTCGACCTGCTTGAGGTGGAGGTACCCGATGCGCTCCGGGTGCTCGGCGATGAGCTTGAGGTTGTCGCCGCCGTAGTACGCGAAGTGGCCGGTGTCGAGGCACAGGTTCGTGTACGCCGGGTCCGTCTCGGACAGGAAGCGCACGGTCTCCTTGTAGGTGCCGATGTGGCTGTCGGCGTGCGTGTGGAACTGCTGGTGCACGCCGAACTCCTCGAGCAGTGCCTTGCCGAGCTGGTCGTGCCCCTTGCCGAGGCGCTGCCACTGCTCGTCGGTCAGCGTGCGCGACTCGAGCACCTCTTCGGTGGCGTCCGAGCGCCACAGGTCCGGGATGGTGACGAGGTGCTCGGCGCCGAGCGCAGCGGCGAGGCCGGCGACCTTGACCGCCTGGTCCCAGGCGCGCTGGAACTGGTCGTCACCCTTGTGGAAGCCGGTGAACACGGTGCCCGCGGACAGCTGGAGCCCGCGGGACTCCAGCTCGTCGCGCAGCTGCGAGGGATCGGTCGGCAGGTAGCCGTACGGCCCCAGCTCGATCCACTTGTAGCCGGCCGCGGTCGCCTCGTCGAGGAAGCGCTGCCACGGGACCTGCTTCGGGTCGTCGGGGAACCAGACGCCCCACGAGTCGGGGGCGGTGCCGATCCGGATGGCGTCGGTGGCGGTGGCGGTGTCGGTCATGACTGCGTCGTCTGCTTTCACGGGTGGTGGACGGGTGTGGTGGAGGGTGGTCAGCCGAGCAGGGGACGCTGTGCCGCGACCTGCTGCTCGTACTCGGCACGGGCCCGCTGCGTGCTCGGCAGCGTCGAGGTCTGGGCGACGGGGACGTCCCACCAGCCGTCGCCGTCCGGGGCGTAGACGAGCGGGTCGGAGTGGACGTGCACGAGGGTGGTGTGGTCGTTCGCCTTCGCCTGGCGCACCGCGGCCTTGAGGTCCTCGATCGCGTTCGGTCCGGGCTGGACCTCGATCACGTCGACGCCGTACGAGCGGGCGTTCGCGGCGAGGTCGACGGGCAGCACGTCGTCGCCCTCGAACGAGCCGGTCTCGTCCAGGTAGCGGTACTTCGTGCCGTAGCGCTCGGACCCGACGGTCTCGGACAGGTGCCCGATCGACGCGTACCCGTTGTTTTGGATGAGGACGACGACGATCTTGATGCCCTCGGCCACGGCCGTCACGAGCTCGGTGTGCAGCATGAGGTAGCTGCCGTCGCCGACCATGACGATCGCGTCGCGGTCCAAAGCACCCCGGCGGACGCCGATGCCGCCGGCGATCTCGTAGCCCATGCACGAGAAGGCGTACTCGACGTGGTAGCCGAGTTCGTCCCGCACCCGCCAGAGCTTGTGCAGGTCGCCGGGCAGCGAGCCCGCAGCCTGGATGACGACGTCGCGGGGATCGGTCACCGACTGCACGGCGCCGATGATCTCGGGCTGGCCGGGCAGGGCGAGGCCGGACGGCGCGAACGCGGCGTCCACCGCTGCGTCCCACGCGGCCTTCCGGGACCCGATCTCGGCGGCGTACGCGGCGTCGACGACGTACGCGGGCTCTGCGGGCGACGATCCGGCGGACGTGAGCGACGCGGTCAGGGCGACCAGTGCCTCCCGGGCGTCCGCGATCAGCGGCAGCTGCGAACCGTGCTTGTAGGCGTCGAACGAGGCGACGTTCACGTTGACGAACGTGACGTCCGGGTTCTGGAACGCGGTCCGCGACGCCGTCGTGAAGTCGCTGTAGCGCGTGCCGATCCCGATGACCACGTCGGCCTGCGCCGCGATCGCGTTCGCGGCGGCGGTGCCGGTCGCACCGATGCCCCCGAGGTACTGCGGGTGGTCCCAGACGAGCGAGCCGCCACCGGCCTGCGAGGTGCCGACCGGGATGCCGGTGGCCCCGACGAAGGCGCGGAGCTCGTCGGCGGCGTCGGAGTACAGCACCCCGCCACCCGCGACGATGACGGGACGCTCCGCCGCACGGATCGCGGCCACCGCACGTGCCAGCGGGCCGTGCTCGGGCAGCGGGCGGCGGATGTGCCACTCGCGCGGCTGCAGGAACGCGACGGGGACGTCGAACTCCTCCGCCTGCACGTCCTCCGGCAGCGCGATCGTCACGGCACCGGTCTCGGCCGGGTCGGTCAGGACGCGCATCGCGGCGAGCGCGATCGAGAAGAGCTGCTCGGGGCGCTCGACGCGGTCGAAGTAGCGCGACAGCGGGCGGAACGCGTCGGTCACCTGCAGCGAGGTGTCGTGCGGCAGCTCGATCTGCTGGAGCACGGGGTCGGTCGTCCGCGTGGCGAAGGTGTCCGACGGCAGCAGCAGTGCCGGCAGCCGGTTCGTCGTCGCGAGCGCCGCGGCGGTGAGCATGTTGGCGGCGCCGGGGCCGACCGACGCCGTCGCGGCGAAGGTCGCACGGCGGCGGTGCATGCGCGCGAAGCCGACGGCCTCGTGCACCATCGCCTGCTCGTTGCGCGCCTGGTGGTACGGCAGCAGGCCGGGCTGCTCGACGTGGAGCTGCTTGATGGCCTGGCCGACGCCGGCGACGTTGCCGTGCCCGAAGATGCCGAAGATCCCCGGGATGGTGCGCTCGCGGACGTCGCCGTCGACGGTCCACTGGTTGGCCAGGAACTCGACGAGTGCCTGGCCGACGGTCATCCGACGGGTCTCGGTCATCGGACGGACTCCTTCTCGTAGGGCAGGCGCGGGTCGAGCTGCTCGCTCTCCCACACCTGACGGACCCAGCCGTGGGCGGGGTCGTCGGTGATGTTCCAGACGCGCTCCGGGTCGGGCCCGGCCATCACGTTGAGGTAGTACATGTCGTAGCCCGGCGCTGCGACGGCGGGACCGTGCCAGCCGTACGGCACGAGGGCGATGTCGCCGGTGCGGACCTGTCGGAACTCGTCGATCGCACGGTCGTCAGACGCGTACGTCCGGTGCAGCGCGAACGGGTCAGCGCTGGCCGGGGCGGAGACCCCCCGGGCCACCGCGGACTCGTAGTAGTAGATCTCCTCGAGGTTCGACTCCTCGCCGGGCACGTTCGTGTCGTGCTTGTGCGGCGGGTACGACGACCAGTTGCCGGCCGGCGTGATCACCTCGCACACCAGGAGCTTCACCGCGTCGAGCCCGGCCGGGGTCCCGAAGTTGTGCACCTGTCGGCTGGACTGGCCGGCACCGCGGAGCTCCACGGGCACGTCGCCCTTCGCGATGTACCCGACCGGCTTGACGACGTCGGTGGGCGCCTCGGCGACCGCGACCCGTCCCGCTCCGGTGATCCGTGCCTCCAGGCCGGAACCCAGGTACAGGACGTCGGTGGGTCCTTCGAAGACCCCGCCACGTCCCTCCAGGCCCTGCTCGCCGGTCTCGGCGCCGGACCACGCGACGTGGAAGCTCCCCGAGAGCGGCACGACCATGCGCTCCACGGCGTCGGCCTGGAGGCGCAGCTCACCCCCGTCGGTCAGCGTGCCGGTCCGCAGACCGGTGTGCGCCCACCCCTCGATGCGTCCGTCGACCACGTCGGTCCAGCCCGCCTCGGGGCGGGATCCGGCGGGGACGAACCAGGTGTCGTGCTGGTGCTGTTCGATCGTCATGCGCGGGTCAGTTGTTCGACGGGAAGCCGAGGTTGATGCCGCCGTGCGACGGATCGAGCCAGCGGCTCGTGATCGCCTTCTGGCGGGTGAAGAAGCTCACGCCGTCGGCGCCGTACGCCTTGTGGTCGCCGAACAGCGAGTTCTTCCAGCCACCGAACGAGTAGTACGCGACGGGGACGGGGATCGGCACGTTGATGCCGATCATGCCGACCTGCACGTCGCGCTGGAAGCGACGGGCGGCGCCGCCGTCGTTGGTGAAGATGGCGGTCCCGTTGCCGTACGCACCCGAGTTGATGAGCTCGAGGCCCTCTTCGTACGTCGCGACGCGGACGACGCTCAGCACCGGACCGAAGATCTCCTCGGTGTAGACGCGGCTCGTGGTGGGGACCTGGTCGATCAGCGTCGGGCCCAGCCAGAAGCCGTTCTCGTCGCCGTCGGGTCGGACGGTGCGGCCGTCCACCACAACCACCGCACCGTCCTGCTCTGCGACCTCGATGTACGAGGCGACCTTGTCACGGTGCTGCTTCGTGACGAGCGGGCCCATGTCGCACCCGCGACGACCGTCGCCGATGCGCAGGGTCGCTGCGCGGTCCTTGATCTTCTCGATGAGCTCGTCGGCGACCGGCTCGACCGCGACGACGACCGAGATCGCCATGCAGCGCTCACCGGCGGACCCGAAGCCCGCGTTGATGGCGTTGTCCGCGACGAGGTCGAGGTCGGCGTCCGGCAGTACGAGCATGTGGTTCTTCGCGCCGCCGAGGGCCTGCACGCGCTTGCCGTGCTTGGTGCCCGTCTCGTAGACGTACTGCGCGATCGGAGTGGAACCGACGAAGGAGATCGACTCGACGTCCGGGCTCGTGAGGAGTCCGTCGACGCTGAGCTTGTCGCCGTTCAGGACGTTGAAGACGCCGTCCGGGAGGCCGGCTTCCTTGAACTTCGACGCCAGCCAGATCGCCGCGCTCGGGTCCTTCTCGCTCGGCTTGAGCACGACGGTGTTGCCCGCGGCGATCGCGATCGGCAGGAACCACAGCGGCACCATGGCCGGGAAGTTGAACGGGCTGATGATGCCCACGACGCCGAGCGGCTGCCGGATCGAGTACACGTCGATGCCGGTCGACACCTGGTCGCTGAACTCGCCCTTGAGCAGGCTCGGGATGTTCGTCGCGAGCTCCACCACCTCTTGCCCACGGGCGATCTCACCGAGCGCGTCGTCGATGACCTTGCCGTGCTCGCTCGTGATGATCTCGGCGAGTTCGCCCTTGTCGCGGTTGAGGATCTCGCGGAACGAGAACAGGATCTGCTGGCGCTTGGTCAGCGAGAGGTTGCTCCACGCCGGGAACGCGGCCTTCGCACTCGCGATGGCGGCCTGGATCTCGTCCTCGTTCGCGAGGGCGACCTGCTTCGTCGCGACGCCGAGCGCGGGGTCGTACACGGGCGCGGTGTTGCCCGACACGGACTCGACGCGCTTGCCGTCGATCCAGTGGCCGACGGTGGAGGTCGTGGTCTCCGTGATGGTCATGCGTTGCTTCCTTCGAGTGTGGTGGCTTCTTCGTGCGTGGCGCCGGCGCCAGCGGTGTGGACGAGGCCCGCGGCGACGTCCACCGCGGCGGCGACGTCGCCGTCCGGCGGGTAGAGCAGGGTGCGACCGACGACCAGGCCGCGCACCCCGGGCAGGGCGAGGGCGTCGGCCCACTTGGCGTAGGTCTCGAGCGGGCGGGACGACGGGTCCCCGCCGAGCAGCAGGGTGGGCAGTGTCGTCGCGGCCATCACCCGCTCCATGTCGTCGACGACCGGGATCTTCAGCCAGCTGTAGGCGCTCGACTCCCCCAGGCCGGCGGCGATCGCCATCGAGGTGATGACGGCGTCGGCGGTGAGGTCGTTCACGACCCGGCCGTCCTGCCACGCGGACATGAACGGCTCGAGCATGATCGGGAGCTGGAGTGCGGCGGCTTCGCTGACCGCGCGGGCGGTGGCCTCGAGAGTGGGGGCGGTGCCCTCGTCGGCGAGGTTGATGCGCACGAGGAGCTTCGCGAAGTCGAGCCCGGCGTCCTTGATCGCCTGCGCCGAGTACGCGGTGTACCGGTCGTCCATCTCGAAGGACGCCCCGCGCAGACCGCCGCGGTTCATCGAGCCGACGACGACCTTGCCGTCGAGTGCCCCGAGGAGCGCCAGGTCCTCGAGGATGTCCGGCGTGCCGAGCACACCGTCGACTCCCGGGCGACCGAGGGCCGTGACGAGCCGCTCGAGCAGGTCGTAGCGATCGGCCATGGCGGACTCGTCGTTCCGGACCGCCAGGGCGCCGCGGGCCGGGTGGTCGGCGGCGACGATGAAGAGCTTGCCGTCGTCGGCGAGCAGGGAGCGCTTGCGGCGGGCGTCGAGCGTTGCCCGAACGAGGTCGGGCTGTCCGGCGCGGATGTCCCGCAGCCGGGCGAAGTCAGCGGTGCTGATCTCAGGCATTGACGGCCTCCTCCGTGGGGTTGTCCTGCAGGAACTGCTCGATCTCGTCGCTCGTCGGCATGGCCGTGGAGCACTCGAACCGGGTCGCGACGATGGCGCCGGCGGCGTTGCAGAAGGCGAGGATCCGCTCGAGGCCCCAGCCCTGCAGCAGCCCGTGGGTCAGGGCGCCCCCGAAGCCGTCGCCCGACCCGAGGCCGTTCACGACGTCGATGTGGTGCGGGCGGAACTCGACGAACTCGTCGCGGGTCTTCGCCAGGACGCCCTTCGGCCCCTGCTTCACGATGGCGATCTCGACACCCCGTTCGAGCAGGGCGTCGGCTGCGCGCACCGGGTCGGTCTCACCGACGGCGACCTCGCACTCCTCGCGGTTGCCGACGGCGACGGTGGCGTGCTCGAGGGCGACGGCGACCTCGCGGGTGGCGGCTTCCGGCGAGGACCAGAACATCGACCGGTAGTCGAGGTCCAACACGGTGTGGAGCTTGCTCGTGCTCATGGAGGCGCTGCGGGCTTCGAACGCGGTGTGGTGTGCCTGCCGGCTCGGCTCCTCGCTGAGGCCGGTCACCGTCGTCCAGAAGATCTTCGCCCGCTCGATCTCGTGCAGCGGGAGGGACTTCGCCGTGATCATCAGGTCCGGGGCCTTGGGCGCCCGGTAGAAGTACAGCGGGAAGTCGTCCGGCGGGAAGATCTCGCAGAACGCGACGGGGGTGTTCAGCCCCTCGACGGTCTCGACGAAGTCGTTCGCGACACCGAACTCCGGCAGGGTGCGGGCGATGTAGCGGCCGAACGGGTCGTCGCCCGTGCGGGTGATGACGGCTGCGTCGGCCCCGTGGCGGGCCGCGGCGATCGCGACGTTCGTGGCGCTGCCGCCGACGGACTTCGAGAACGTCGAGACGTCTTCGAGCGGGCCCGTCTGCTGGGGGTAGATGTCGACGCTCACGCGACCCATGGTGATCACGTCGTAGGCGTGGGGAGCTCGGTTCGTCATGCGACGTGGTGGACCTTCCGTGCGGCTTCATCGGCGGACGATCACGACTGTACACCTTGTTTGCCCTAATGTCATGACATGGATTCCGGCGGCCTGGAGGCGCGGTGTCAGTGGGTCCTGCCAAGGTCACGACATGCAGATCCTCGCCCTGGTCATCGGTCTCGTGGTCGGCGTCGCCGTCGGCGCCGTGGTCGCCTGGTCGCTCGCCCGTTCCCGCGCCGGCTCGGACGCCGCGTCGGCCCGCGCCACTGCCGAGGCGCTGCGCGGGCAGCTCGACGACGTCCGGCGCGACGCCGAGGAACGGCTCGACGCGCAGGACGCGCAGTACCGGCGGCAGGTCGACTCCCTCGAACGCCGAGGCGCCGAGCTGGAGCACCTCGTGCAGCGCATGCACGGAGCCGACACGGCGCGCAACGAGAACGAGTCGAAGGTACTCTCCGCCCTCAGCCCCGTCGCCCAGACGCTCGACGTCATGCGCACCAAGATCGCCGAGCTCGAACAGGCCCGCAGCGAGCAGTACGGCACCCTGTCCGCCCAGCTCCGCTCGGCCGCCGAGTCCGAGGAGCGCCTGCGTGCCACGGCCGAGACCCTCGCGAGCGCCCTCTCCGCCAACAGCACGCGCGGGGTCTGGGGCGAGACCCAGCTGCGGAACGTGGTCGAGGCCGCGGGGTTGCTCGAACGGGTGGACTTCGACGTGCAGTCCTCGGTGACGACGTCCGCCGGCGCCGCCCGCCCCGACATGATCGTGCACCTGCCCGGGGGCAAGAGCCTCGCCGTCGACGCGAAGGTCCCGTTCAGCGCCTACCTGCAGGCCGCCGAGATCCCGGCGAGCGCCACAGGGGCCGAGGGGGCCCGACGCGACCAGCTCCTCCAGCAGCACGTCAAGGCGCTCCGGGCGCACGTCGACGCCCTGGCCGCGCGGGAGTACTGGTCCGGGTACGACGCCTCCCCCGAGCTGACCGTGGCGTTCATCCCGTCGGAGTCGCTCATCGCGAGCGCCCTCGCCGCCGACCCGGGGCTGCTCGACCACGCCTTCCGCAAGCGGGTCGCCCTGGCCTCGCCCGTGACGCTCTGGTCGGTGCTCAAGACCGTGGCGTTCTCGTGGCAGCAGGACGTCGTCACGCAAGAAGCCCGCGAGCTCTTCACGATCTCGCGCGAGCTGCACGGGCGCCTCGCGACGATGGCGCAGCACGTCGACAAGCTCGGGCGGTCGATCCGAGGCTCCGTCGTCGACTACAACCGCTTCGTGGGATCACTCGAGCGGCAGGTGCTCCCGAGTGCCCGGCGCCTGTCACTGCTCGACGAGTCGAAGGTCATCGCCGACCCTGCCACGATCGAGGACGAGCCCCGGCTGCTCACCGCCCCGGAGCTCGTCGCCGCGGCCGACCGCGACTGACGCGCGCCGCCTCGGTCGCTCCTGCTCGCACCTCGGTCCGGGGCGCGTCAGCGGATCAGAACCACTTCTCGGCGCGGTGGTCGGCCTGGATGCGGCGGATCGTGTTCGAGCGCGACCGGAGCACGAGGGAGTCCGTGTGGATCACACCACGCGACCGGCGGACGCCGTCGACGAGGACACCGTCGGTGACACCCGTCGCGACGAAGAACGTGTTGTCACCCGTCACGAGGTCGTCCTGGTCGAGGACCTTGTCGAGGTCGTGTCCGGCAGCGATCGCCTTCTCGCGCTCCTCGTCGTCCTTCGGCTGGAGCTTGCCGAGGATCACACCGCCGAGCGCCTTGATCGCGCACGCCGTGATGATGCCCTCCGGCGTGCCGCCGACACCGACGCACATGTCGATCGTCGACCCGGGCAGCGCCGCCGCGATGCCACCGGCGACGTCACCGTCGAGCAGCAGCCGGGTCCCCGCACCGGTCGCACGGATCGCACGGATGAGCTCGTCGTGGCGGGGACGGTCGAGGACGGCGATCTGCATGTCCTCGAGGTCCTTGCCCTTCGCCTTCGCGAGCGCCCGGATGTTCTCCCCGATCGGCTTCTCGAGGTCGAGGACGCCACGGCCCTCGGGACCCGCGGCGATCTTGTCCATGTAGAACACGGCGGACGGGTCGTACATCGAACCGCGGTCCGAGACGGCCATCACCGAGATCGCGTTCTGGCGGCCGGCGGCGGTGAGCGAGGTGCCGTCGATCGGGTCCACCGCGATGTCGCAGGCCGGACCGTGTCCGTTGCCGACGTGCTCGCCGTTGTAGAGCATCGGGGCGTTGTCCTTCTCGCCCTCACCGATGACGACGACGCCGTCGAAGTTCACCGTGCCGAGGAACTTCCGCATCGCGTCGACGGCGGCACCGTCCGCGAGGTTCTTCTCCCCTCGCCCGACCCACGGCTGCGCACGGATCGCCGCGGCCTCCGTCGCACGCACGAGCTCGAGCGCCAGGTTGCGGTCGGGCTGGAGGAACAGGCTGCCGGTCTCAGTGGTGGGAGTCACAGCCTCCAGCCTACCGACGGCTGCCCCGACGTCCGTCCGGGTCACACTCCGGTGGGGCTGACTAGGCTCGGAGCGGACACCACCACGTCGAAGGAGATCCCAGTGCCCATCGCAACGCCGGAACAGTACGCCGAGATGATCGAACGAGCGAAGGCCGGCAAGTTCGCGTACCCCGCCGTCAACGTGTCGTCGTCCCAGACCATCAACGCGGTCCTCCAGGGCCTCGCCGAGGCGGGCTCGGACGGCATCCTCCAGGTCACCACGGGCGGCGCCGACTACTTCGCCGGTCACACCGTGAAGAACCGTGCCGCGGGTGCGCTCGCGATGGCGAAGTTCGCCCACGAGGTCGCGAAGAACTACGACATCACCGTCGCCCTGCACACGGACCACTGCCCGAAGGACGCCCTCGACGGCTTCGTCCTGCCGCTCATCGCAGCGAGCGAGGAAGAGGTCCGCGCCGGCCGCAACCCGATCTTCCAGTCGCACATGTGGGACGGTTCGGCCGTGCCGCTCGACGAGAACATCGAGATCGCGACGACCATGCTCCAGAAGACGCGCAACATCAACGCGATCCTCGAGGTCGAGATCGGCGTCGTCGGCGGCGAGGAGGACGGCGTCGAGCACGAGGGCACCAACGATGCGCTCTACACGACGCCGGGTGACGTCGAGAAGGTCGTCGACGCGCTCGGACTGGGCGACCAGGGCCGCTGGATCGCCGCGCTCACCTTCGGCAACGTGCACGGCGTCTACAAGCCGGGAAACGTCAAGCTCCGCCCCGAGCTCCTCGGCGAGATCCAGGCCTCCGTCGCCGCGAAGCACGGCACCGGCGAGAACCCGCTCGACCTCGTCTTCCACGGCGGCTCGGGTTCGACCGACGACGAGATCCACGAGGCCGTGCGCAACGGCGTCATCAAGATGAACATCGACACGGACACGCAGTACGCGTTCACGCGCTCGATCGCCGACTCGATGTTCCGGAACTACGAGGGCGTCCTGAAGATCGACGGCGAGGTCGGCAACAAGAAGCAGTACGACCCGCGCGCCTGGGGCAAGGTCGCCGAGACCGCCATGGCGGCCCGCGTGGGCGAGGCCGCGAAGGTCCTCGGCTCGGCCGGCCACACCAAGGGCTGACGCCTCCGGCAACTGCCTGGAGGAACGGGGCGCGTCCGACGGACGCGCCCCGTTCTGCGTCCGGGCACCTCCGCCGCGTGCCACGATGGCAGGGTGACCGCCGACGCCATCGCCTCCGAGTTCGCCCAGTACGTCACCGAGTCCCCCACCGCGTTCCACGCGGCGGCCGCGGCCCGGGACCGGCTCGTCGAGGCAGGGTTCACCGAGCTGTCCGAACTCGACGCGTGGCCCACCGAGGCCGGCGCCTACGTGGTGGTCCGCGACGGCGCCGTCATCGCCTGGCGACTGCCCTCCGGCGCCACGGGCACGACTCCGTTCCGCATCCTCGGCGCGCACACCGACTCCCCCGGGTTCCGCATCAAGCCGAACCCCGGCGTCCGCACGGGCGGCTGGGAGCAGCTCAACGTCGAGGTCTACGGCGGAGCACTGCTCTCCACGTGGTTCGACCGCGACCTCCGGATCGCTGGCCGGGTGGTCGACGCCGACGGCACCGTCCGCCTGGTGTCGACCGACGCCGTCGCCCGGATCCCGAACCTCGCGATCCACCTCGACCGCGGGGTGAACGACGGCAAGGAGATCGACCGGCAGCGGCACACCCTGCCGGTGGTCGGCGTCGACGGCGATGCCGGCGGGACCTCGGTCGTCGACTGGCTCCGTGCACGCGTGGGCGCGGACGCGGTCTCGTGGGACCTCTTCCTCGCGGACACGCAGCCGCCCGCCCGGATCGGCATCGACCGCGAGTTCCTCGCCTCGGGCCGGATGGACAACCTCACGAGCGTGCACGCCGGCATCCGCGGGATCGTCGCCGCGCCGACCGACGGCGACCACATCCCGGTGTTCGCCGCGTTCGACCACGAGGAGATCGGCTCCTCGACGCCGTCCGGTGCCGGTGGGCCGTTCCTCGAGGACGTGCTCGGCCGCGTGCAGGAAGGCCTCGGTGCCACCCGCTCCGAAGCCGCGCGGGCGTTCCGTGCCTCGTGGCTGCTCTCGAGCGACGCCGGGCACCTCGTGCACCCGAACCAGCCCGAGAAGCACGACCCGACGAACCGTCCGCGCCCGGGTGGTGGCCCGCTGCTGAAGATCAGCGCGAACCAGCGCTACATGACCGAGGCGAAGGGCGAGGCCGTCTGGGCCGCCGCGTGCGAGGCGGCCGGAGCACCGTGGCAGCCGTTCGTCAACGTGAACACGATCCCTGGTGGCTCGACCATCGGTCCGATCGCGGCGACCCGGCTCGGGATCCCGACGATCGACATCGGCGTGGGGCTGCTGTCGATGCACTCGGTCCGCGAGCTCGTGCACGTCGACGACCTCGCGGCCCTGCACGGCGCCGTCGCCGCGTTCCTGGCCGGGTAGCGGAGCCGTCCGGAACGGTCCGGCGCCCAGCTACAGCGTCACGACCACCTTCTGGGCGGACACACCGGCACGCTGTCGGTCGATCGCCGTCTGCACTGATCCGAGCCCCTCGCCGACCACGAGCGCCTCGGGGACCGGACGCAGCGTCCCGTCGGCCAGCCCGGTCTCGAGCACCTCGCTCCAGAGTCGACGGCCCACCTCGTCGTCGCGCAGGCTGCTCCCCCAGACGAACGCCGATCGGATGCCGGCCCGTCGTGCGCGCAGGGTGAGCCGCGCCATGGTCAGCCCGACCCGCGTGAAGACGGGCAGCATCGCTGGGAACAGGCGTCGGCGGCCAGCGAGGCCGTCGAGCGAGACCGGTGTGCTCGCCATCGCGAGGACGCTGCCGCCGGTCCGTCGGAGCACCTCGATGCACGCGGCTGCCGAGGTCGTCCCGAGTGCGACGGCGCCCACGACCCTGCGCCCGCCGACGCCCTCGACGAGGTGCTCGACGGCTCGCGGGTCACCGTGGTCCACGACGACGTCCGCGCCGAGCGACCGGACGAGCGCGGCGTTCCGGGGCGATGCCGTGCTGACGACGTCGTAGCCCGCTGCCCGAGCGAGCTGGACGGCGTTCATGCCGACACTCGTCGAGCCGCCCCACACCACCACGACGCCCCGCTCGCCTTCGGGTGGGACGGCGTCACCGGGCATCCTGAGGCCGAGGTGCGCCGGCTGGAACAGCGCACAGGCAGCAGTCGAGGCGCCGAGCGGCAGGACCGCGGCCTCTGCGTCCGACATGCCGAGCGGCGTCGCAGCGGTCAGCCGCTCGAGCAGCACCGTCGACTCCTGGAACGCTCCCTCCCGCATCGGGTCACGCCCGCGGTCGGTGCCCGTCGCGAGCCCGAACACCCGATCCCCGACGTGGAAGCGGGTGACCCCGGTCCCGACCGCCAGCACCTCTCCGGCGACGTCGGACCCGAGGACCGCCGGGTAGCGGAGCCAGCGGTAGGTCACCGACCCCGTCCCCTGGATCACCCAGTCGACCGGGTTCACGGCGATCGCCCGGACGCGCACCAGCACCTCGCCCGCTCCGGGTTCGGTGTCGGGGACGGTGGAGACGACGAGAGGAGCGCGAGATGCGCGGAGGACGGCGGCGGAGTGCTGCGACACGGGTGTGCCTTTCTGCAGGAGTGATGACACGCGGTGTCGTCACTCTAGCGCGTGACGACACCAAGTGTCATCATTTAGGCTCGCAGCATGGCCAGATGGGCACCCGACTCCCGGGAACGACTGCGGACCGCCGCGCTCGAGCTCTTCGCCGAGCGCGGTTTCGCGGCCACGACCGTGCCGGACATCGTCCTCCGGGCGGGACTGACGAAACGGACCTTCTTCCGCCACTTCAGCGACAAGCGCGAGGTGTTCTTCGGCGACGACGAGATCCCGCGCCTGGCCGCGGGGGTCCTCGCGGCCGCACCCGCCGGCGTCGTTCCACTGGACCTCGTGACCGAGGGACTCCGGACGCTCGCGACCCGACGGTTCGAGGCGCAGCGCGACCACATGCGCTCGGCACGGCGGATCATCGATGCCGAGCCGTCACTCCGCGAGCGGGACCTGCGGAAGCAGGCCGACCTCCGTGACGCCGTGCAGCAGGGCTTCGTCGACCGAGGCGAGGACGAACTCACGGCCCGTGTCCTCGGCGGGCTCACCGTCGAGCTGTTCCAGACCGCGCTCGAGGGGTGGCTGGCCGACGACGACACCGCACCGCTCACCGATCACCTGGACCGGGTGCTCAGCCGGATGCGATCGACCTTCGGCTGCTGACACGGCGGTCGAGACCGTCGTCGCCGCGTTCCCCGTCTGCGGACGCGGGCGGGCGGCGGGTCAGCCGCCGGCGGCCATCCGCTGCACGTGCGCCGTGAACGCCGGGTCCTGGAGGAGCACGATCACCACCGGCACGATGCCGAGCACCGACGCGACGACACCGCCCAGGAGCGGGACCCAGAACGTCCAACGCCGGGCACGGAGCCGTCGGATCGACCACCAGGCGACCAGCACGAACGCCACGACGAGCACGACGGCTCGGACGAGCACCGCGGACGACAGCGCCGCCGGGTCCGACAGCTCGGTGTACTGCTGCTCGAGGTAGGACCGCATCGTGGACGCAGTCGGCCCGATGGAGAGTGCCTGCAGCACCGAGAAGCACCCGATGACGAGCAGGCCGACGGTCAGCACGAAGTCGAGCGGCGACGCACCGAAACGTCCGGCGGCCGGGGTCGCGGGGGCCGGAGCTTCCGACGCGGCAGCGGGCTCCGCCGGACGCTCGGCCCGCTCTTGCGCAGGTCGTTCGTGCTCGAGGACCGGGTTCACCCAGCCCTCGGGCGCGTACTCGCCGTACTGCGGGGCCGGGCGGCCGTGGACGCGACCGTCCTGCGCACCGGCGGCCGACGTGGCGGGGGTGCGCCGTGCCTCCAGGCCGTCTGCCGTGTCGGCGACGTGACCCGGTTCGCGGGCCGGCACCGCCGACCAGCCGTCCGTCCCGCCGCTCACGAGCGACGCCCGCCGAGCGCGCGCGTCGGGTTGCCCGCCGCGTCGGTGCGGAGCTCCTTCGGGAGCGAGAACATGAGGTCCTCGTGTGCGGTGACGACTTCCTCCACGGTGCCGTAGCCAGCGTCGGCGAGCTGGTCGAGGACCTCGGCGACGAGTTCCTCGGGGACGGACGCCCCGCTCGTGACGCCGACCGTGCGGACGCCGTCGAGCCAGTCCTGCTGGATCTCGGACGCGTAGTCGACCCGGTGCGCGGCCCGGGCGCCGTGCTCGAGCGCGACCTCGACCAGGCGGACGCTGTTCGACGAGTTCGCCGAACCGACCACGATCACGAGATCGGCCCCGGGGGCGACCTTCTTGATCGCGACCTGACGGTTCTGTGTGGCGTAGCAGATGTCGTCCGACGGCGGGTTCTCGATCGCGGGGAACTTCTCGCGCAGCAGACGGACGGTCTCCATCGTCTCGTCGACGCTCAGCGTGGTCTGGGACAGCCAGACGAGGTTGTCCGGGTCCGGGACCTCGAGCGCGGCGACGTCCTCTGGTCCGTTGACCAGGATCGTGCGCTCGGGGGCGTGGCCCATGGTGCCCTCGACCTCTTCGTGGCCGGCGTGCCCGATGAGGATGATGGTGCGCTCGGCCTTGGCGAAGCGCGTGGCTTCGCGGTGCACCTTCGTGACGAGCGGGCAGGTCGCGTCGATGGCGTGCAGGTCGCGGTCGGCGGCACCGGCCACCACCGCGGGCGAGACGCCGTGCGCGCTGAAGACGACGTGGGAGCCGCGCGGGACCTCGGCCACGTCGTCGACGAAGACCGCTCCGCGCTGCTCGAGCGTCGAGACGACGTGGACGTTGTGGACGATCTGCTTGCGGACGTAGACCGGCTCGCCGTACTGCTCGAGTGCCTTCTCGACGGCCACGACGGCACGGTCGACGCCCGCACAGTAGCCGCGGGGCGCGGCGAGCAGGACCTTCTTCGTGCCGGCGACCGGTTCGTCCCGCAGCCGGCCGCGCGCCGCGAGGACCCGCGGCGGGGCGAGCGGGACCGTGTGGCCGTTGGTGATCGTCACGCCCTCGATGATAGGTGCCGGGAGCGCGCGCGGCCTGGGTGTCGCGGGCGGCGGGTGCCGGGCGGGTGCCGGGTGGGTGTCGCGGGCGGCCGCGGGGCCTGGTTGTCGCCGGGATGCGGCAGCATGGGGGCATGGCGATCGAACAGGGCCCGCCGACGGCCGACAACCCGTGGCCCGTCGCGCTGCTCGGCGCGAAGCTCCGGGACTGGATCGACCGGCTCGGCACCGCCTGGGTCGAGGGCGAGATCACCCAGTGGAACGTCGCCGGCGGCAACGTCTACGGCAAGCTCAAGGACGTCGAGGTCGACGCGACGGTGTCGTTCTCGATCTGGTCGAGCGTGCGATCCCGCGTGCCGGCCGACATCAAGCAGGGCGACCGGGTCGTCGCCGCCGTCAAGCCGAACTACTGGGTCAAGGGCGGCTCGCTGACGATGCAGGTCGTCGAGATGAAGCACGTCGGGCTCGGGGACCTGCTCGAGCGTCTCGAACGACTCCGGCGCACCCTCGGCGAAGAGGGTCTGTTCGACCCGGCCCGCAAGAAGCGCCTACCGTTCCTGCCGCACCGGATCGGCCTGATCACGGGCAAGGACTCCGACGCCGAGAAGGACGTCAAGCGCAACGCGCAGCTCCGGTGGCCCCAGGTCGAGTTCCGCACGGTCCACACCGCGGTGCAGGGTGAGCGCGCCGTGAGCGAGGTCACCGCGGCGATCCTCGAACTCGATGCCGACCCCGAGGTCGACGTGATCATCGTGGCGCGCGGTGGCGGCGACTTCCAGAACCTGCTCGGCTTCAGCGACGAGGGACTCGTCCGCACCGCGGCAGCCGCGACCACCCCGATCGTCTCGGCGATCGGGCACGAGGCCGACCGGCCGATCCTCGACGAGGTCGCGGACCTCCGCGCCTCCACCCCGACGGACGCCGCGAAGCGGGTCGTGCCGGACGTGGCAGAGGAACTCGCGAACGTCCGGGCGGCGCGTGCCCGGCTCGGACTCCGGCTGTCGCACACGCTCTCGGTCGAGGCGGACCGCATCGCGTCACTGCGCTCCCGGCCGGCCCTCGCGTCCACCGCGTGGCTCGTCGACACCCGCGCCGAAGAGGTCGCGCGTGACCTCTCCCGTGCCCGGGAACTCCTGGACCGACGGCTCGAGCGCTCGCACTCCGAGGTGGGGCACCTCACGGCGCGGCTCCGGGCACTGTCGCCGCGGGACACCCTGCGCCGCGGCTACGCGATCGTGCAGACGTCGGACGGCGGCGTGGTGCGCAGCGCGGAGGACCTCAGCGGCGCGACCCCGGTGCACGTGACCCTCGGCGCGGGGACCGCGACGGGAACGCTCGAGCCGGACGGGCCGGGGCCGGACGGGGTCTGAGCCGGCCCCTGGTCGGCGCTCGTCGTCTCACGTGTGCGGCTCCGGCGGTCGTCACCACCCGCGGTCGCGCAGCCAGGCTTCGGCGACGCCCGGCCACGCCGCCGCGGTCCCCGTGCCCTCGGCGAGCCCGATCCCGTGTGCACCGCGCTCGAAGACGTGCAGCTCGAACGGCACCGCGTGCCGCGCGAGCGCCTGCCCGTAGCGCAGCGAGTGCATGACGTGCACCGCCGGGTCCTCCGCGGTGTGCCAGAGGAACGTCGGCGGCGTCGCGGCATCCACCATCAGCTCCGTGTCGACCGCACCCTGCGCCCACACCGACGCGCCCTCGCCGAGCAGGTTGTCGGCGCTCCCCCGGTGCTGGTGGTCGGTCATCGAGACCACCGGGTAGCAGAGCAGGGTCAGGTCCGGCCGGTCGTCCACGTCCGACACCGCGCGTTCGTCCGGCGTCGGCACGTTCGAGACGAGGGCAGCGAGGTGGCCGCCTGCCGACGACCCGACCAGCAGGATGCGCGGATCGGACGGGAGGCCCGGGTGGGCCCCGGCACGCAGGCTGCGGAGGAGCGAGCGGGTCACCACCACGGCGTCGGGGTGCCGGTGCGGGGCGACCGGGTACTCGAAGACGACGGCGCCGATCCCGATCGCGTTCAGCCAGCGCGCGTAGCCCTCGCCCTCGTGCGGTGCGTGGTGCCGGTAGCTGCCGCCGGGCAGGACCAGCGCGAGGGCGGGTCGCCCGGGTGCGGAGTCCGGGGCCGGGTACCAGGTCGCGCCGTCGGGGAGGTCTGTCATGCACGCGAACCTACTCGCCGCCCGGCTTTCCACAGGTTGCGCGCGCGGACCGCACGTCGGTGGACCCTCGGTAGGATCGGGGTGTGTCATCCCAGCAGGAACCCGAGCAGGCCGACGTCCAGTCGCTGAGCTACGAAGCCGCGCGCGACGAACTCGTGCGCGTCGTCGCCGAGCTCGAGCAGGGTTCGGCCACGCTCGAGCGGTCGCTGTCGCTGTGGGAGCGGGGCGAGTCCCTCGCCGCTCGGTGCGAGGAGTGGCTCGTCGGCGCACGTGCACGCCTCGACGCCGCCCGTACCGCCTCCGAGACCGAGGACGGCGCCGCCCGATGACCGACCCCGACGGCCGTCCGATCGTCGCCGAGCTCGGTCGTCCCGAGACGGCGGAGGAGACCTGGGCCCGGAAGGACGCCGCTCGCACCGCGCGCCGGCAGCACCAGACGGCGTTCAACCTCGTGATCGCGCTCATCGCGTCGCTCGGGATCGTGCTGTTCCTCGTCGCGGTCGTGGTCCGACCGGACACGACCGTCGTCGACCGCGCCGTGGACTACCAGAAGGTCGCGTCCCAGGCGAAGGTCCCGGGCGTGACCCTCGCGGCGCCGGATCTGCCCGACACGTTCTCGTCCAACCGCGCCGACTACAAGGACAAGACCGCAGACGGCGTCAGCGTCTGGACCGTCGGGCTGATCACGCCGGACAAGCAGTACATCGGCCTGCAGCAGGGCATCAAGGCCAACGACTCCTGGGTGTCGAACCAGCTCGACCAGCACGCGGCCACGGGCTCCCGCACGATCGCGGGCACGAAGTGGACCGTGTACGACCGCCGAGCCGAGGGCGACGACGCGGGCAACCAGGCGTACTCGCTCGTGTCGACGTTCGGGTCGAACACCATCGTCCTGTCCGGCACCGCCGACCAGTCCTCGTTCCGTACCGTCGCGACCGCCGTCAGCAAGCAGTTCCAGGACTGACCTGCGACCGTCCCCACCCGCAGCACCGCAGCACGTCCCCCGAAGACCAGCACCCGAGGAGCCCCATGCCCGACCGCGCCGCCACCACTCCGTCCGACGCCCTCCGTCTCCTCGTCGAGGGCAACGCCCGGTTCGCCGCCGACAAGCGCCGCACCGGCCGGATCGACCCGGACCGTCGCTCGGAGCTCGCAGGGTCCCAGGCGCCGTTCGCCACCGTCCTCGGCTGCTCGGACTCGCGCGTGCCGTTCGAGCACGTGTTCGACGCCGGCATCGGTGACCTCTTCGCCATCCGCAACGCCGGGCAGATCGTCGACGACGTCGTGCTCGGCTCGATCGAGTTCGCGGTCGTCGCGCTCGGCACCCCGCTCGTGGTCGTGCTCCGGCACACGAAGTGCGGCGCCGTCGCAGCCGCCCGTTCCGGCGAGCCGGTCCCGGCACCCCACCTGCAGGCCCTGGTCGACGCCATCGCCCCGAGCGTCGAGCGCGTGCGTGCCACCGACGCCGACGTCCCCCAGGAATCCGTCGGCGCCGCCCACCTCGAAGCCACCCTGCGCCAGGTGATCGAGCGCTCCGGTGCGGTCTCCGACGCGATCGCCGAGGGTAGATTGGCCGTCGTCGGGGCGACCTACGACCTCACCACGGGCGAGGTCACCATCGACACCGTCGTGGGCCAGGCCTGACCGACCGCCACGACGACCGTCACGGGCACCGGCGGGGACCCCGCCGCCCGGACACCACACCAGCCGGCGCGACCGCGGCCGGCGAGCACCCCAGGAAGGACCACGACGACGTGACCGACACCACCGCGACCACCGTGACCGACAGCGACGGCGACTACCGCATCGAGCACGACACCATGGGCGAGGTCCGGGTGCCGAAGTCGGCGCTCTACCGGGCGCAGACACAGCGTGCGGTCGAGAACTTCCCGATCTCGGGCAGTGGTCTCGAGTCGGCGCAGATCGTGGCGCTCGCCCGGATCAAGCGTGCCGCGGCGATCGTCAACGGGGATCTCGGCATCGTCGACCCCGCGATCGCCGACGCCGTGGCGAAGGCTGCCGACGCGATCATCGGCGGAGCGCACCACGACCAGTTCCCGGTGGACGTCTACCAGACCGGCAGCGGCACCTCGTCGAACATGAACATGAACGAGGTCCTGGCCACCCTGGCGTCCGAGATCGCCGGCTCGGCCGTGCACCCGAACGACCACGTGAACGCGTCGCAGTCGTCGAACGACGTCTTCCCGACGTCCGTGCACGTCGCCGTGACCGAGGCCCTCATCCGCACGCTCGTCCCCGCGCTGGAGCACCTCGCCGAGTCGCTCGATGCGAAGGCGACCCTCTGGGCCGACGCCGTGAAGTCCGGCCGCACGCACCTGATGGACGCCACCCCGGTCACCCTCGGGCAGGAGTTCGGCGGCTACGCGCGCCAGGTCCGTCTCGGCATCGAGCGGGTGAACGCGACGCTCCCCCGCGTGGCCGAGGTCCCGCTCGGTGGCACCGCGGTCGGCACGGGGATCAACACCCCGAAGGGCTTCCCGCAGCGGGTGATCGCCCAGCTCGCGAGCGACACCGGCCTGCCGATCACCGAGGCGCTCGACCACTTCGAGGCGCAGGGCGCCCGTGACGCACTGGTCGAGGCGTCCGGCGCACTCAAGGTCATCGCGGTCAGCCTGACGAAGATCAACAACGACCTCCGCTGGATGGGGTCGGGTCCGAACACCGGTCTCGGCGAGCTCCACATCCCGGACCTCCAGCCGGGGTCGTCGATCATGCCCGGCAAGGTCAACCCGGTCATCCCCGAGGCCACCCTGATGGTCGCCGCGCGTGTGATCGGCAACGACGCCACGATCGCCTGGGCCGGTGCCTCCGGTGCGTTCGAGCTGAACGTCGCGATCCCGGTGATGGGCACGGCGCTCCTCGAGTCGATCCGCCTGCTGGCGAACAGCTCGCGGGTCCTCGCCGACAAGACGATCGACGGACTGCAGGCGAACCTCGAGCGTGCCCGCGCGTTCGCCGAGTCGTCGCCGTCCATCGTCACGCCGCTCAACCGCGTGATCGGGTACGAGGCCGCGGCGAAGGTCGCGAAGTACGCCGTCGCCGAGGGCATCACCGTGCGCGAGGCCGTCATCGCCCTCGGTCACGTCGAGCGTGGCGAGGTCACCGAGGAGCAGCTCGACAGCGCCCTGGACGTCCTGTCCATGACCCACCCGAACTGACGGGCGCGCCGAGACTCGCGCCCAGCGACAGTTCTCGCGCCGATCGACGCGAGAACTGTCGCTCGGGCCGAGACTCGCCTGACTCCGCCGACCGCGCCTACACCAGGTCCGGCGAGTCGAGCATCTCCGTCACGAGCGCTGCGATCGCGGACCGCTCCGATCGGGTCAGCGTGACGTGCGCGAACAACGGGTGCCCCTTGAGCCGCTCGATCACCGAAGCGACACCGTCGTGTCGCCCGACCCGCAGGTTGTCGCGCTGGGCGACGTCGTGCGTGAGGACGACCCGGGAGTTCTGACCGATCCGGGACAGCATCGTGAGCAGGACGTTGCGCTCGAGGGACTGCGCCTCGTCGACGATCACGAACGCGTCGTGCAGGGAACGCCCGCGGATGTGCGTCAGCGGGAGCACCTCGAGCATGCCCCGCTCGACGACCTCGTCCAGGACGTTGTCGGACACCAGGGCACCGAGCGTGTCGTACACGGCCTGGGCCCACGGGTTCATCTTCTCGGACGCATCGCCGGGCAGGTACCCGAGCTCCTGCCCACCCACGGCGTACAGCGGGCGGAACACCATGATCTTCTTGTGCTGCTGCCGTTCGAGCACCGCTTCGAGTCCGGCGCAGAGCGCGAGCGCCGACTTGCCCGTCCCGGCACTGCCGCCGAGCGACACGATGCCGATCTCCGGGTCGAGCAACGCGTCGATGGCGAGTCGCTGTTCAGCGGAGCGTCCGCGGAGCCCGAAGACCTCGCGGTCGCCCCGCACGAGCGCCACAGCTCCGGCGGTGTGCACCCGACCGAGGGCCGACCCGCGCTCGGAGTGGATGACGACGCCGGTGTTGACCGGGACGCCGTCGAGCTGCGACGACCGGATCTCCTCCTGCTCGTAGAGGTCGGACATCTGCTCGCCGGACACCTGCAGGTCGGTGATGCCGGTGTAGCCGGAGTCGACCGCGAGTTCGGCGCGGTACTCCTCCGCCGCCATGCCGATCGACGACGCCTTGACCCGCAGCGGCAGGTCCTTCGAGACGACGACCACGTCGAGGCCATCGTTCTTCAGGTTGGAGGCGACCGCGAGGATCCGTGAGTCGTTGTCGCCGAGCTGCAGCCCGGACGGCAGGACCGACTGGTTGGAGTGGTTCAGCTCGACCCGGAACGAGCCGCCGTCGCCGATCGCGATCGGGAAGTCGAGCCGTTCGTGTTCGATCCGCAGCTCGTCGAGGAGCCGGAGCGCCTGCCGGGCGAAGTACCCGATCTCCGGGTCGTTGCGCTTGGACTCCAGTTCACTGACGACCACGACGGGCAGGACCACCGCGTGCTCCGCGAAGCGGAACAGTGCCCGCGGATCGCTGAGGAGCACCGAGGTGTCGAGCACGTACGTGCGCTGGGCGACCGATGTGGACGAGTCCGCGGTGTGCTGCTGCTGTGTTCCGCGAGAGACGTTCTGAGAGGTCACGACCACTCCATCCCCGGGCCGCGCTCGGCCCGGTCCATGTCCTCGAACGCGGCCGTGGAGCGGGTCCCGAAGCACCGACTGTGGCCGCTTCGATCGGGCGCGGTGCCCGATGTGGACAAGCTACGTCCGACCCCCGACAGGACACCAGCGACACGCGGTTTCCCGAGTTACGGTCACGTGAACAAGGCGACCGCCTGTCGGCCTGGAGGCACGGTGCCAGCCCGCCCCGCGCCTCCAGTCCGACGCGGCGCAGCCGACCCCACCGCCCCGCTCGCCAAAGCGACAGAGTCCCGCGAACCGTCGGCGCAGAAGTGTCGCTTCCGCGACATGGACGGCTCGCGTCGGGCGCGAACTGTCGCTTTCGCGGGACCACACGAGCGCAGCGCGCGCCGCGCACAGTGCCAGGCCGCCCCGCGCCTCCAGTCCGACGCGGCGCAGCCGGCCCCACCGCCCCGCTCGCCAAAGCGACAGAGTCCCGCGAACCGTCGGCGCAGAAGTGTCGCTTCCGCGACATGGACGGCTCGCGTCGGGCGCGAACTGTCGCTTTCGCGGGACCACGCGAGCGCAGCGCGGTGTCAGCCCGCCCCGCGCCTCCAGCCCGCGCGCCTCCAATTCGACGCGGCGCAGCCGCTACTGCATCGTGGCGTACGACAGGCAGGCGTCACGGAGCATGTCGAGTGTCTCGTCCGTCGTGGACGCGAAGACCGACACCCGCGCGACCCCGAGCCGCGTCGTCGCGGTGACGCCGTGGTTGTGGAACGCGGCGGACAGCGCCGTGAGCCGCCCCTGCGGCGGCCGGAGCACCACGATGCCGGCGCGCTCCCGCGGGTCGCGGCTGGACTCCACGGACAGCCCGAACTCGTCGGCGATGTCGAACACGCGCTCGACCCGGTCGGCCACGCGCTCCTGGACGGCGGCGACACCGACGGCCATCAGCCGGTCGAGCGACACGGCCATCCGGGCCTGCGCGACGGGGTCGGTGCGCGTCATCTGGAAGCCGGCGGCACCCGGGCGGACGGCCGGGACCTCGGTCGGCCAGCCGGTCGTGCCGTGCGGGCCGGACAGCGCCGGACGCAGACGGTTCAGGGCACGGTCGCTGAAGGCCGTGAACCCGGTCCCCCATCCGGCGTGCAACCACTTCTGGCCGCCGGTCGCGACGACGTCGGCGAGCTCGTACGGGGCGTCCACGACGCCGAAGCCCTGGATCGCGTCGACGATGAGCAGGCGTTCGCCGATGACCTCGCGGATGGCGGCGAGGTCGGCGAGGTAGCCGGTCTGCCAGTCGACGAGCGAGACGGCCACGGCCGTGACGTCGTCCGACAGCCGCGACTCGATGAGCGACGGCGTCATCCACCCGGCACCGGACTCGACGACGACGGGCTGCACGCGGCCGCCGGTGGCCGAGGCGGCGCTGGCGAGGGCGAGGGGCAGCGACGGGTACTCGTCCGCGGCGACCAGGACGCCGCCGGTCATGCCGAATGCAGCGTGCAGGAGACCGGGGGTGGTCGCGGTCTGCGAGACGACCTGGTCCTCGCGTCGGCCGACGAGCCGGGCGGCGACGGTGCGCACCCGGGCGTCCTGTTCGTCGAGCGTCTCCATGGCGCCGAAGCGCATGTGCTCCTGGATCGTGCCGAGCACGCGCTGCTCCTCGAGGACCGCGGTCTGCACGGGACCGAACGCGGCGTGGTCGAGGTAGCCGGGCTCCTCAGCGAAGCCTGCGGCGTACTCGTCGATGTTCACAGGGGCAACCTTCCATGGGACGAAAACCCTGTGAGTCTACTGGGACGTCACCGCTCGGACGAACCGACTATCCGCCGAAGCGTCGTGAGCGCAACCCGAAGTCGCGGACCGCACGGAGGAAGTCGACCTCGCGCAGGTCCGGGTAGAACGCCTCGACGAAGTAGAACTCGCTGTGCGCGCTCTGCCACAGCATGAAGTCCGACAGCCGCTGCTCCCCCGAGGTCCGGATGACCAGGTCGGGGTCGGGCTGCCCCTGCGTGTAGAGGTGGTCGCCGATGAGCTCCGGGGTGAGCACCTCGGCCAGGGTGTCGAGCGTGCCACCGCCCTCGCCGTGCGCCTGCACGATGCTGCGCATGGCATCTGCGATCTCCCGGCGTCCGCCGTACCCCACCGCGAGGTTGATGTGCAGCCCGGTGTGGTCCGCCGATCGGGCCTCGGCCTGTGCGAGGGCTTCGACGAGCGCGGTGGGCAGTCCCTCGTTCGACCCGACGTGCTGCACCCGCCAGTCGCGGTGGTCGGCGAGCGTGCCGGCCAGGTCGGCGATGATGCCGACGAGCTGCTCGAGTTCGTCGCCGCCGCGGCCCGTGAGGTTGTCGGACGACAGCAGGTAGAGCGTCACGACCTCGATCCCGAGGTCGTCGCACCAGGTCAGGAACTCGGGGATCTTCGCGGCGCCGGCCCGGTGACCGTGCGCGGCGGACTCGAGCCCGAGCTGCTTGGCCCAGCGCCGGTTTCCGTCCACGATCATGGCGACGTGCTTCGGCTTCGCCGCTCCGTCGATCTGCCGACGGATGCGGCTCTGGTAGGCGCGGTAGAGGATCCCTCGTCCTGCCCATCCCACCGTGCCGGTCACGGAACGAACATAGTGCACCGCACCTCGGAAGGGCGTGTTCGGCGTACGTTCGGCAACGGCCCCTACGGTCGGACCATGCAGGCCGAGAACGACACCGGGACGCTCCCCCACGTCCCCTTCACCGAAGAGGCGGCGAGCACCGCTCCGGAACCCCGGCCGGCCTGGCGCGGGTGGATCCACCTCGGCGCGTTCCCGTTCGCCATCGCGATGGGCATCGTGCTGATCGCCCTCTCCGGGTCCCCCGCCGCGAAGGTCGGCAGCGCCGTGTTCATGGCGACCTCGCTCGCGATGTTCGGCGTCTCGGCGACCTACCACCGGTTCCCGTGGGGACCGACGGTGAAGGCCGTGCTGAAGCGCATCGACCACACCAACATCCTGCTGCTCATCGCCGGCACGTACACCCCGGTTGCGATCTGCGCGCTGCCGCACACGCTGATGGTCGTCGTGCTCTGGGTGATGTGGTCCGGGGCTGCGCTCGGCATCGCGTTCCGGGTGCTCTGGATCGGAGCGCCGCGGTGGCTGTACGTGCCGATCTACCTCGTGCTCGGCTGCGCGGCGCTCGGGCTGCTGCCGCAGTTCTTCGCCGCCAGCGTCCCGATGACCGTGTTGATCCTGTCCGGCGGTGTCGCGTACATCCTCGGCGCGCTCGTGTACGGCTTCAAGCGCCCGAACCCGTCACCGACGGTCTTCGGCTTCCACGAGGTCTTCCACGCCCTCACCGTCGTCGCCTTCGGCGCCCAGTGGGTCGGCGTGCTCCTGGTGGCCCTGCACCCGGTCCGCTGACGCGTCCGGTCCGCCCCGTGGTGCGGTTCGGCCTGGAGGCACGGCTCGCCTCAGCCAGGCACGCCCGGCCCGGCGCCGTGCGCGTTCCGACCCATCACGCGCGCGGCCGCGGCGGCGTCTACCCGCGCTCGGTGTCGTCGCCGACGTCGGCCCGGCCGTCCTCGGCCGCGCGCCGCTGTGGCTCGTCAGTGGCCGTGCCGTCGCCCGTGCCGTTCGCCTCGGCCTCGAGCCGCTCCCGGATCTCCGACCGGTAGCGGGTCCGACGGATGCGCCGGGTCATGTCGATGACGAGCAGGATCGTCACGACGGCGACGAGCGCGATCGCGATGAAGCCCGCGACACCCGGCGTCACGTCCACGTCGGGGACGGTCGAGGTCGGGCTCGGGCTGGGGGTGGCGGCGAGTACCGCCGTGATGGTGCTCACGCAGTGGTGTCCTTGTCGGCAGGGATCCCCGCGAACAGGTCGGACTCCGGCGTCGACGTGGGCACGCGTGCCTCGACGAGCTGGTAGTCCTCGGTCGGCCACACCGTCGCGAGGAGGTCGTTCGGCCAGTAGAAGAAGGCGCTGTCCGGCGGCACCTGGCTCGCGTGCGCTCGGAGCGCGGCGTCGCGGGCGTCGAAGTACTCGTGCACGTCGACGTGGGTGGTCGCGAGGTCCGGTCGGTCGGCGAACCGCTCGACCCACTCGCGGAGCTGCTCGACGGCCGGGCTGTCCGGGTCGCGTTCCTGCAGCGCCTCGAAGACGGTCCGGAAGCGGCGCGGGTTCATGGTGCGCTCGTAGTAGAGCTTCGAGATCGACCACGCGGGCCCCGCCGCCGGGTACGCCGAAGGGTCGGCGGCGGCGGTCCACGCGGCCACGGAGACCTCGTGCGTCCGGATGTGGTCCGGGTGGGGGTAGCCGCCGTTCTCGTCGTAGGTGACGAGCACGTGCGGCCGGAAGCGCCGGATCACGCGGACGAGAGCCTCGGTCGAGTACTCGAGCGGCACCGTCGAGAACGTCCCCGGGCGCACGGTCTCGCCCTTCTCGGCGTCCGGCAGTCCGGAGTCGTGGTACCCGAGCCACACGTGGTCGATGCCGAGCGCCGCCTGGGCCGCGGCCATCTCGGTGCGGCGGTACCCGGCCATGTCACGGTGCGCCCGACTGGTCGCGGGCTCACCGAGCTGCTCGTTGAGGATGTCGCCGGCCTCGCCACCGGTGCACGACACCACGAGGACGTCGTTGCCCTCGGCCGCGTACCGCGCCATCGTCGCCGCTCCCTTGCTCGACTCGTCGTCGGGGTGGGCGTGGACGGCCATCAGGCGGTACGGCACGTGGGAGTTCCTCACTGGTCGTGCGGCGGACGCGGGCAGCGCACAGCGACACGTGAACTACCCTGGGATCAGGATAATCACCCCGGGAGCCCCGAACTGTCCGAAGCGCAGCACCCATCGGCACCTCAGCCGTCCGCCAGCACCACCGCGACGCTGGACGACCGCTACGGCCGCACCCCCGGACGCGCCCGCCGGACGCGTCTGGTCGGGATCGTCGCCGCCGCTGCCGTCGCCCTCGTCTTCATCGTCTGGGTGATCTGGGCGGGCCCGGGCCAGACCAGCCACGGCCTCGACACCGACGACATCGGGTACCAGGTCGTCTCCGACCACGAGACCGTGGTGCACTCGCAGATCTCGGTCGACCCCGGGACGGCTGCGAAGTGCGCCGTGCAGGTGCTCG
>Ga0308167_1001231_pt1 | contig 31982 bp, 22 predicted proteins | sample PhyCR1_2_FD_202138 | JGI IMG/M metagenome (GOLD analysis project Ga0308167, IMG submission 202138) | Phyllosphere microbial communities from UC Gill Tract Community Farm, Albany, California, United States - DLSLRC.R1 | ecosystem: Host-associated > Plants > Phyllosphere > Unclassified | place... | reverse complement strand
CGAACGTGACCGAACCGCGCCACATCGTGCCGACCCAGTTGAAGATCTTCACGCCGGTCGGGACCGCGATGAGCATCGTCATGAGCGAGAACCACGGGAGCAGGACGCCACCGGTGACGTACATGTGGTGCGCCCACACCGTGACCGACAGGGCCGCGATGGCGATGGTCGCGTAGACGAGCGTCTTGTAGCCGAAGATCGGCTTGCGGCTGAAGACCGGGAAGACCTCGGAGACGATGCCGAAGAACGGCAGCGCGATGATGTACACCTCGGGGTGGCCGAAGAACCAGAACAGGTGCTGCCAGAGCAGCGCTCCGCCGTTGGCCGGGTTGTAGATCTGCGCGTCGAACACGCGGTCGAGGCCGAGACCGAACAGAGCGGCCGCGAGGACCGGGAACGCCATGAGCACGAGGAGCGAGGTCACGAGGGTGTTCCACGTGAAGATCGACATGCGGAACATGGTGAGACCCGGGGCACGCATCGTGATGATCGTGGTGATGAAGTTCACCGCACCGAGGATCGTCGAGAAGCCGGTCATGCCGAGGCCGAAGACCCAGAGCGTCCCACCGAGACCCGGCGTGAACGTCGTGTCACTCAGCGGCGCGTAGGCGAACCAACCGAACGATGCGGCGCCCTGCGGGGTGAGGAAGCCACCGACGGCGATCAGCGAACCGAAGAGGTACAGCCAGAAGGCGAAGCCGTTCAGACGCGGGAAGGCGACGTCCGGAGCACCGATCTGCAGCGGCATGATCGCGTTCGCGAACCCGGAGAACAGCGGCGTCGCGAACATCAGCAGCATGATCGTGCCGTGCATCGTGAACAGCTGGTTGTACTGCTCCTTGGTCGCCACGACCTGCAGGCCGGGCTCGAAGAGCTGCGCACGGATCACGAGCGCCATCACACCTGCGAGCAGGAAGAAGATGAACGACGCGATCAGGTACATGTACCCGATGGTCTTGTGGTCGGTGGAGGTGATCCACCGGACGATGATGTTGCCCTTCCGGCCGACCTTCGACGCCTGGAAGTCCAGTGTCGTGGTCCCTGCAGCCGGTTGGCCGACGAGTGACGTGGTCATTCTGACGGAGCCCCTACTTGTTCTCGCTCGACGCCGTGACGGGCGCCTTGTCGTTGGGTTCGTTCGTGTTGGTGTTGTACTCGTTGCCGAGCAGACCGACCTTGCCCTGCTCACGGAGCGAGTCGAGGTAGTCCTGGTACTCCTCCGGGGAGACGACCTTCACCTGGAACAGCATCAGGGAGTGGTACTCACCGCAGAGCTCGGCGCACTTGCCCTGGTAGGTGCCTTCCTTCTGCGGGATGAAGTACTCGTAGTTGGTCTTCCCCGGGAGCATGTCCTTCTTGTAGAGGAAGTCGATGACCCAGAAGGAGTGGTCGACGTCGCGCGAGTCGAGCTCGATCTCGACCTTCTTGCCCACCGGCAGGTACAGGGTCGGGAGCTGGTCCTCGTCGATGGCCCCGTCCGCGTTCTCCTTCTCCTGGGCCTGGATGCCCTGGTAGTAGACGCTCTCTTCGGGGTTGTCCTTGTCGATGTAGTTGAAGTCCCACGCCCAGCGCTTGCCGTACACGTGCACGGTGGCGTCGGGGTCGTCGAAGGGCTGCTCGATCGCGGCCTGGTCCTTGGCGGTGAAGGCGAAGAAGCCGAGCACGAGGATCAGCGGCACGATCGTGTAGAAGATCTCGAGCGGCATGTTGTACCGCATCTGCACCGGCAGGCCGGTCTGGCCCTTGCGGCGGCGGTAGACGATCGCGGCCCAGATGACGAGCGCCCACACGATGAGACCCACCGCGAGCAGGACGACCCAGCTGGTGGTCCACAGGCCGACGATGCGGCTCGTGTGGTTCGTGACGTCCTTCGTCTCCTCCGTGCCGGGGAGCCATCCGTTGATCTGCTGCGTGGTGCAGCCAGCCAGTGCGATGACCAGACCGACGGCCACCGGGATGGCCGCCCAACGTATACGGCGATTCGAACGCACTGTTACCTCTCGGAAGACGTGAACCCGGAGCAGGCCGCGACCCGAAGGTCGCTCATGGCTCGCTCCCAGCTTGGTTGGAACACTCCTAGCTTACTCGCAGCTCGGCACCGCTCGCGCACACGCGACACGCCTCCGGGCCCGATCCGCGCGTCCCGGAGGGACGTTTCCCCCGGTCACCCGGACGTCCGCGCGCGGCTGAGAACGCGAGCGGGGAGCGGCCGTGACGGCCGCTCCCCGCTCGCGTGTCGCTCGGGACGCTTCGATCAGTGGAAGCTGTCACCACAGGCGCAGGAACCCTGCGCGTTCGGGTTGTCGATGGTGAAGCCCTGCTTCTGGATGGTGTCCTCGAAGTCGATGGTGGCGCCGTCGAGGTACGGGACGCTCATCTTGTCGACGACGACCTCGACGCCGCTGCCGAACTCGGCGGTGGTGTCCCCGTCGAGCAGACGCTCGTCGAAGTACAGCTGGTAGATGAGGCCGGAGCAGCCGCCGGGCTGCACGGCCAGGCGGAGGCGCAGGTCGTCACGCCCCTCCTGCTCGAGGAGGCTCGCCACCTTCGCGGCGGCGGCGTCGCTGAGGAGCACCCCGTGCGACGGTGCAGTGGTCTGCGGGTCGGTGATGGTGTCGCTCATCGCGCGTCTCCCTCCGTGGCGGTGCCGGTCACCGCGCCTGGGTCGATTCTAAGCACCGTCCACCGACGAACGCACCACGTGCGGGCCTTGCCGACGGGAGGGGCGGTGCGGGCCGGCACCGCGCCTCCTGTCCGGCGACGTCAGCGGTTCGCGAGCCGGGCCAGCAGGATCGTCTCGGATGCGATCGCGCGGTGCAGCACGCCGAGGTGCTGCGACTCGTTCGGGCTGTGCGCGCGCGTGTCCGGGTCCTCGACGCCCGTGACCAGGATCTGCGCCTCCGGGAACTCGGCGGCCAGGTCGGAGACGAACGGGATGGAGCCGCCGATGCCCTGCTCGACCGCGGGGTTGCCCCAGCCCTCGGACATGGCGGTGCGGGCCTCCTGCACGGCCCAGCCGGCGGTGTCCACGAGGAACCCGTCACCGGTGTCGACCTCGGTGATCTCGAGCCGGGCACCGAACGGCACGTTCCGGCGCAGGTGGCGCTCGACGGCCGCGTAGGCATCCGCAGCGGACTGCCCCGGGGCCACGCGCACCGAGACGCGTGCCGCGACGTTCGGCAGCAGGGTGTTCGAGGCGTTCGCGACGCTCGGGACGTCCATGCCGGTCACCGTGATCGACGGCTGGAACCACATGCGGGACAGGACGGGTCCGGTGCCGACCGGGCGGACCCCCTCGACGAGCGCGGCGTCGGCGGCGAGCTCCGCGTCCGACCGCTCCGGCACGGGGGCGTCGTACGACGTCAGACCCTCCACCGCGACCGAACCGTCGTCCGCGTGCAGCGAGGCGAGCAGCCGCACCATCGGGATCATCGCGTCGGGGGCCGCTCCCCCGAACATGCCGCTGTGACTCGCGTGCTCGAGCGTCGTGAGCGTCGCCTTGAACGTGACGTTGCCGCGCAGCGAGACCGTGATCGACGGGACCTCGGCCGACCAGTTGTCGCTGTCCGCCACCACGATGACGTCCGCGGCGAGGTGCTCCTTCTGCTCACGCAGGAAGGTGCGGAAGGAGCGCGAACCGAACTCCTCTTCCCCCTCGATGAAGAGCACGACGCCGAGGTCGAGGTCGTCCCCGAACTGCGCGTGCAGGGCCCGGAGCGACGCGATGTGCGTCATCACGCCGGCCTTGTCGTCCGAGGCACCGCGCCCGTACAGCCGGTCACCGCGCAGCGTCGGCTCGAACGGCGGGGTCTCCCACAGCGCGTCGTCGCCCTGGGGCTGGACGTCGTGGTGGGCGTAGAGCATCACGGTCGGCTTGCCGTTGCGGGCGGGACGCACCGCGAGGACCGCGGGCTGCCCCAGCTCGCCGCCCGCCGACTCGGCGTCGGCGGTCGAGCCCTCGACGGCGGAGCGCACGATGCGGACCGCCTCGTCGGCGAACACGCCGGTGGAGCGTGCGAGCGCCGCGACCGCCTCGGCGCTGGCCTGGACGTGCTGCGGATCGAACGCCGACCACGACACCGACGGCAGGCGGACGAGGGCGGACAGGTCGGCGATCGTCGTCGGCAGCGCGCCGTGCACGTGTTCGCGCAGGGCGTCGAGGAGTGCGGGATCGGTCGCGGTGCCGTGCTGTTGGGTGTCGCTCATGCCCGGTAATCTAGAGGACGATCCACCACCCGCACCGCCGTGAGGAACCGACTGTGGCCAAGGCCCCGAAGACCGAGACGTCCGTCAACCCGACCGAGGACGAGCTCCTCACTGCGGGCAAGGGCCGCCCGACGCCGAGCCGCCGCGAGCGTGAAGCGGCCAACCGTCGCCCACTCGTCGGCAACAGCCCGCAGGACAAGAAGGCCGCGCGTGCCCGCCTGAACTCCGAGCGCGAGCGCGCCCGGGTCGGCATGGCCAACGGCGAGGAGCGCTACCTGCCGGCGAAGGACAAGGGTGAGCAGCGCCGGTTCGTCCGCGACTGGATCGACGCCCGCTGGAACGTCGGCGAGGTCATGATGCCGGTGCTCGTCCTGTTCCTCGTCGTCGGGTTCGCCGCGGCGCAGACCGTCCTGGCGTCGTACGCGCTGCTGCTCGTCTGGGCGTTCGTCGCGCTGTTCGTGCTCGACTGCATCGTCCTCTGGCTGTCGCTCCGCAAGAAGCTCACGAGCAAGTTCGGCTCGATGCAGCGCGGCACGTTCCTCTACATCCTGACGCGGGCGTGGCAGCTGCGCTTCCTGCGCCTGCCCAAGCCCCAGGTGAAGCGCGGCCAGTACCCCAGCGTCTGAAGCCCGCTCCCCCGCACGAAGCGCCGCCCGGTCCGCCGGGCGGCGCTTCGTCGTCCCGGGGTGCGCCGCGGCGGGTCGCGGCGGGTCGCGGCGGGCCGCGAGTGGGCGATATCTGTCACACTCGTGACCCGGGAGCGGCGAGTTTTGCCCGCTCGGTGAACGTGAGCGGCAGGTCGTGCACGCTGAGGAAGGGGACTGCCACCCAGACGACCGGCGCGGACGGCACGTCGCCGACAGCCGGACGGGAGGCGCGGCGCCGGCCCGCACCGCGCCTCCTGTCCGAAGGGTGAGCGGTCCACGGGAACCCAGTCGGCGGGTCAGCCGTCGGCGAGGACCGACCGGCGATCCGACGGTCCGCGGGCACCCACCCGGCGGGTCAGCGGAGCCGGCGTCAGCGGGCGGCGCGGCGGAGCCGGCGCCGACGGAGGCGGTTGATGCGGGTGGCCCAGGTCGGCCCCTCGTAGAGGAACGCCGTGTAGCCCTGCACGAGCGTCGCCCCGGCGTCGAGCCGGTCCTGGACGTCCTGCTCCGTCGTGACGCCCCCGACCGCGATGACGCAGAAGTCCTCGGGCACGGCGGAACGGACACGGCGCAGGACCTCGAGCGACCGAGCAGCGACCGGCGCCCCGGAGAGCCCGCCCGCTCCCATCGCCTGCACCTGTTCCGCCGGCGTGACCAGCCCTTCGCGGGAGATCGTCGTGTTGTTCGCGATGACTCCCGAGAGCCCGAGGTCCACCGCGAGCCCGGCGATGGCGTCGATCTGGTCGTCGGTCAGGTCGGGCGCGATCTTGACGAGTACGGGCACACGCCCGGCGGCGTCCTTGACGGCGGCGAGGAGCGGACGCAGCTGGTCGAGCTCCTGCAGGCCCCGCAGCCCCGGGGTGTTCGGCGAGCTGACGTTGACCGCCAGGTAGTCCGCGAAGGGTGCGAGACGGCGGGTCGACTCGAGGTAGTCGTCGATCGCGTCCGCGACGTCCACGACCCGGCTCTTGCCGATGTTCACACCGATCACCGGGCGGCCCGGGTTGCGACGGGCCCGCTCGAGGCGGCGGGCCGCGGCGGCTGCGCCGTGGTTGTTGAAGCCCATGCGGTTGACGAGTGCCCGGTCCGGGATGAGCCGGAAGAGCCGGGGCTTCTCGTTGCCGGGCTGCGGCTTCGCGGTGATCGTGCCGACCTCGACGTGTCCGAAACCGAGCACCCCGAGCCCGCCGATGCCCTTCGCGTCCTTGTCGAACCCGGCTGCCAGGCCGAAGCGGGACGGGAAGTGGATCCCCATCGTGGTGACGCCGTCCGCAGCGGACGGACGGGAGTACTTCTCGACGACGCCGCGCAGGAACGGGACGTGCGGCAGCGCCGCGATCACCGCGAAGGCGAGGTGGTGAGCGCGCTCGGGGTCCATGTTCGCGAACACGGACCGGAACACGACCGCGTACCCGCCGCGGACGATCCGCTCGGCGACCCCGCTCACGCGCCGTCGCCGTTCGCGGGGGTGGTCGACGTCCGGCCGTGGTGGTCGATCCGGAGCTGCCCGATCGCGTCCTCGAAGTCCTCGAGCGAATCGAACGCCTGGTAGACGCTGGCGAACCGCAGGTACGCGACCTCGTCGAGTTCCCGCAGCGGCGCGAGGATCGCGAGACCGATGTCGTTCGCGTCGATCTGGCTCGAGCCCGAGGAACGGACCGTCTCCTCCACCCGCTGCGCCAGGATCGCGAGGTCACCGTCCGTCACCGGTCGTCCCTGGCACGCCTTGCGGACACCGGAGACGATCTTGTCGCGGCTGAACGGCTCGGTGACGCCGTTGCGCTTCACCACGTTGAGCGATGCGGTCTCCGTGGTCGAGAAACGCCGCCCGCAGTTCGGGCACTGGCGACGACGACGGATGGAGGTACCGTCGTCGCTCGTCCGGGAGTCGACGACACGGGAGTCCGGGTGGCGGCAGAAGGGGCAGAACATGGCGTCCCCCAGGCTATCGGTTCGGCGCCGCGCTCAGGACTCCGCGCGGCCCGTCCGCTCGGTGACGGCGGCACCGTGCGCCGGCAGCTGCTCCTCGGTCGCGAGCGCGACGATGTGCGCGGAGACCTCCTGCAGCGCGGACGGCGTGTACCGGATCACCTGCTGCGGGCGGAGGAACGTCGAGGCCGACAGGCCGGAACCGAACCGTGCCTGCCCCCCGGTGGGCAGCACGTGGTTCGATCCGGCGAGGTAGTCCCCGAGGCTGACCGGCGTGCTCGGGCCGACGAACACCGCTCCGGCGGCGTCGATGTCCGCGAGCACCGCGTCGTCGTCCGCCGTCTGGATCTCGAGGTGCTCCGGGCCGTACGCGTTGCTCACGACGGCCGCGTCGGCGAGCGAGTCCACCAGCACGACCGCGGACTGCGGACCGTCGAGTGCGGTCTGGAGGCGCGCAGCCGTCCCCAGCACCGCCGTGCGCTCCGGGATGGCGGCCTCCACCGCGTCGGCGAAGGACTCGGACGTGGTGACGAGCACGCTGCCCGCTTGCTCGTCGTGCTCCGCCTGGCTGACCAGGTCAGCCGCCACGAACCCCGGGTCCGCAGTGTCGTCGGCGATGACGAGGATCTCGGTCGCCCCGGCCTCGGCGTCGATGCCGACGACCCCGCGCACCAGGCGCTTCGCCGCGGCCACGAAGTTGTTGCCCGGACCCGTGATGAGGTCGACGGGCTCGAGGCCGATCTCCGGCACCCCGTACGCGAGCGCCCCCACCGCACCGGCGCCGCCCATCGCGTAGACCTCGTCGATCCCGAGCAGTCCGGCTGCGGCGAGGATCGTCGGGTGCACGCGGCCGCCGTGGTCCCGCTGCGGCGGTGACACGAGCGCGATCGACCCGACGCCGGCGACCTGGGCCGGCACGACGTTCATGACGACGCTCGACGGGTAGACCGCCTTGCCCCCGGGCACGTAGAGCCCGACGCGACGCATCGGCTGCCAGCGCTGGTGCACCTCGGCGCCGTCGCCGAGCGTGGTGACCGCTGCGGTCGGCACCTGGGCGGCGCTCGCGGCGCGCACGCGGCGGATGGCCTCGTCCAGCGCGGCGCGCAACTCGGGGGTGAGTCCGGCGACCGCTGCGGTGATCTCGGCAGCGGGGACGCGGACGTGCTCCGGCGCGCCGCCGTCGAACCGCTCCGCCTGCTCGTGCAACGCACTCGCCCCGTGCTCGCGGACCGCGTCGACGAGCTCACGGGCGGCGTCGACCGCGTGCGACACGTCGCCGGTTGCGCGCGGCATGAGTCGGAGGAGTTCGGCGCGGGCGGGGAGGCCGCCGCGGAGGTCGATTCGCTGCATCATGAGGTGGTCAATCCTACCGAGGGTGCCACGACGGCGCAGTGCCCTGCTGCGCCTGTGGAGACCCGTTGCTCCGGTAGGGTCCTGTGGGCAACCGTGTCCCGATAGGCTGCCGAGTAACTCTCACCGAACACCCGAAGGACCGATGAACCTCTCGTCGCTGCAGCGCAACCTCACCGACCTTCTCCGGGTGAACAAGCGGTACCTCTCTGACGGACACTACCGGTCAGACCTGAGGACACGCCTCCGTCCGGCAGCTCCGAGTGGTGAGGCGAACGCGCGCAGCGCGATCAGCCAGCTCGAGTTCGACCGCAGCCCGGAAGGTGCTCGCCCCTACCGCGAACTCGCCGAGACGAGCCTCGCCCTCGCCGGGATCCGGCGCGATGCTGCGACCCCGTCACTCAACCTCGTGGTGAACGAGGTCCGCGACGGCAAGGCGTTCGCGGGTGTGCAGACTGCCGTCGCGACCGCCGTGAAGCTCGCTGAACGGCTCGGTGTGCCCCTTCGGGTCGTCATGACGAGCTGGACGGTGCCCGGGGTGTCCGAGCGGGGGGCCGCAGCCGTCATCGCCGAGCGCTTCGGCGACGTCGTGACGGAGGTCGTCGCGCGTGAACGCATCCTCGACGCCGACTTCTCATCAGCCGACTTCTGGCTGGCGACGCACTGGAAGACCGCACACGCCGTCGACGTGGCCGCTCGGGGCGGAGCGATCCGCCGGGACCGAGTGGTCTACCTCGTCCAGGACTACGAACCGGGTTTCAGCCCGTGGTCGACGGAGTTCGCGGTCGCACGTTCCACGTACCAGGCTGGCTTCGAGCTGATCGTGAACTCTGCGCCGTTGAGCCGGCACCTCGAACGCGAAGAAGGCCTTCGCGTTCCCGATGAGCGTACGTTCGCGCCCCACCTCGATCTCGCGCTCCTCGAGCGGGTCGCTGGCGCGCGCGCCAAGTCCGACGACGTCACGGTGTTCTTCTACGGGCGCCCCTCCAAGCACCGCAACCTGTACCGCCTCGGCATCGCCGCTCTCAAGGTCGCCGCCGCCCAGCTGGGTCCGGAAGCGAAGGTCCGGTTCCGGTCCGCCGGAGAGAAACACCGGAACGTCGACCTGGGCAACGGTCACGTCCTGCAGTCACTCGGCTCGCTGCCGTGGGACGACTACTTCGAGTTCATCTCGTCAGCGAACGTCGTGCTCTCGCTCCAACACAGCCCGCACCCGAGTCATCCGCCGTTCGACGCGGCGATCTCCGGCGCGCGCGCGATCACGAACGAGTTCTACGACACGCGGAGCGACCTCCATCCGTTCCTGACCGCGGTCGCCGCCGACCCGGAGTCACTCGGGTCCGCCTTGGCGCGAGCTGTCGAGGCCGCGAGGCAGGACGGCCCCGGCCCGTTCCGGGAGGTGTCCGACGGCAAGCTCGGCGGGCAGTTGGACGATGCGGTCGCTTCGGTCGCGAACGCATTGGAGGTCACCCGATGAGCGCTGAAGTCGTCGTCGTCGTCCCCGTCTACGGGGACATCCCGTCGGTGCTCGACTGCTTGACGGCCCTGCGCACGAGCATCGACCCGGAGCGGCACCGGGTGCTGATCGTGAACGACTGCGGGCCCGAGGTCGACGCCATGGAAGCCGCCATCCTCGACCTGGTGGCCGGAGACCCGACGATCCGGTACGAGCGCAACGACAGCAACCTCGGGTTCGTCGGGGCGTGCAACCGGGCCGTCCTCGAGCTCGACACGTCCGATGCGGACGTGCTGCTGCTCAACAGCGACGCGGTGCCGACCCCCGGTTTCCTCGAGGAGCTGCAGCGGGTGCTCGCTCTCGACGACCGAAACGGAGCGGTCGCGCCGCGCAGCAACAACGCCACGATCGCCAGCCTCCCGCATCGCCTGACGGATCCGTCCGCGGAGCGCTCCTTCGAACGGACGCAGCGGGTGTTCGCCGAACTCTCGCCCCTGCTGCCGGAGACCTACACCGTTCCGGTAGCGATGGGCTTCTGTCTGCTGATCCGACGGCAAGCGATCCGCGAGCACGGCCTGTTCGACGAGGCGTTCGCACCGGGCTACGGCGAGGAGAACGACTTCTGCCTCCGCATCGGAGAGGCGGGTTACGCGTCGCTCATCGCGAACCGGGCCGTCGTGTTCCACGCTGGTTCGAAGAGCTTCGCGGGCAAGCGGCGGAACGCCCTTCGCCGGGCGCACCAGAAGCTCCTCGACCGCCGCTACCCGTCACTGTCGCGATCGCTGGCGATGTTCCTCGCCGTCGGCGTCGACCCGGTCGACCGGTTCGCGTCGGCCCTCGTGCGACCCGTCGACGACCGCCGCCGGTTCTCGATCGACCTGCGGTTCGTCCCGAGCGGCCAGGTCCGTGAGCGCGCGGAGCGCTGGGCAGCCATGTCGGCCGGCGACGCCAGGGTCGTCCCGGAGGTAATCGTGCGGCCGCGCGACGAGATGTTGATCTCCGATCTCGCCGGGGTGGTTTCGCGGACGCACATGGATCCGGATGACCTGGTCGAAGTGGCCGTGGTGCCTGCTGAGGCACTGTCCCCGGCGACTGCCCTCGACGCCCACCGCCGCGGAGCACTGGTCCTCGTCCTGGGGCCGGTCGAGCAGCGGACCGCACTCGACGAGTACATCGGCACCCTCGAGCACACCACCGGCCGCTCCTCCGTGGCAGACCTCGGCATCCGTTCCGCTCCTGACGAGGCATCTCTGGTGCGTGAGGTGTCCGACTGGTACGACAAACCGATCGACGTGCGTGCGGACGATCTCCGTCGACGCGCTGAGGTACTCGGGGCAGACGTCCTCGCACGGGTGGACCTGGAGCACCACGACATCGCTGACTCCTACGTCCAGACTGCTCGGGAGCTCGATGCGATCCGGCGTTCCCGCGCCTACCGGGCAGCACAGAAGCTGTCGTCCGCAGCATCCCGGTTCCGTTCCCTGGTCAGGCGTTGAGCCGACACCTCGCGGCCACCACGAGGCACGGTCCGCGCTCCGACATCCAGCTGCTCCGGGCGTTCGCCGTGGCAGCCGTCGTGGTCTACCACTTCTGGCCCACTCGGCTCGCCGGCGGCTTCATCGGAGTCGACGTCTTCTTCGTCATCTCGGGTTACCTCATATGCGGGCAGTTGCTCGCAGAACTCGGGCGCACCGGCTCGATCGCGCTGCTCCCGTTCTGGGCTCGTCGTGCGAAGCGGCTCCTGCCCGCGGCCTGCACGGTGATCCTGGTCACGGCGGGGGCGACGCTCGTCTTCTTGCCCCGACCTCAGTGGGTCGAAACGTTCCGACAGCTCGCGGCATCGGCGATCTACCTGCAGAACTGGTTGCTCGCCCGCGACTCGGTCGACTACCTCGCGGCCGAGAACGACCCCACGGCCGTGCAGCACTTCTGGTCGTTGTCGGTCGAGGAACAGTTCTACATCGCGGTTCCCGTCATCCTGCTCGTCCTCGCCTCACTGGTGAGGAGCAAGCGGAGAGCTCGGATGGTCCCGCTCGCGCTGGGTGTCCTCGCCGCCATCTCGCTCGCGTCGTTTGCGTACTCGGCGATGGCGACAGCAGCGACTCCGGGACCCGCCTACTTCTCCACACTGACACGCGCCTGGGAGTTCGGGGCGGGTGGCCTCGCTGCTGCGGTCACGACCAGCTGGCTCCGCGCTGCGCGCTCACGCATCGCGGTCACCGGCCTTGGTCTCGCCGGACTCGTCGCTTCACTGGTCCTGATCACACCGGAAAGTCCGTTCCCGGGGACGATCGCGGCACTCCCGGTGGTCGCGACCGTGCTCGTGTTGGTCGCCCGGCCCATCGTCTCCGACCCTTCCAGGTCCTCTGCATTGCTCCGAGCCGGAACCGCGATCGGTGACCGTTCCTACTCGATCTACCTCTGGCACTGGCCGGTCTTGATCTTCGCGCACTCCGCGTTAGGTGAAGAGATCAACTGGTCGGTCAAGCTGCTGTTGCTCGTGGGCATCGCGGTTCTCGCCGAGTTCTCGTTCCGGTTCGTCGAGAATCCGCTCCGCCGCCGGCGCGTCTCGACCGGACGCGGAGCGATGACCATCGTCGCGAGCGCATTGGCACTGACGCTGGTCGTCGCGGTGCCGTTGCAGACGACCGCTCTCGGGCTGCAACAGGCCAACGCCTCCGAACTACGCGCCGCACAAGACCGAGCCGCCGCGCAGGACCGCTGTTTCGGCGCTCCAGCCCTCCAGCATCCGTCGGACTGCGCTGATGAGAACGGACACGACCTCACTCCGTCGCCAGCCGCAGCCGCGGATGATCTGCCCGCGGCGTACGCCAACGGCTGTCACGCACCGACCACCGGTTCGGACGCGCGTGTATGTCACCTCGGCGACGGCCCGCGACGGGTCGCCCTCATCGGCGACTCGCACGCGGTGAGCTGGCAGCCAACGTTCGCTGCGGTAGCCGACGAGCTGGGCTGGACGGTCGACACGTACACGAAAGCGGCCTGTCCCCTGACCACCGCCACCACGACGAACGGGGATGCGGAGGTTCGCGCGTCCTGCTCGGACTGGAGGATCGCGATGCGGGAGAAGCTCGCTGCCGCCGCTCCGTACGACTTCGTGTTCATGACCGCGTCCACGACCGCGGCACGCTTCCACGACACAGCAAGCGCTGTCGACGGGTACCGCGCAGTGTGGGCACCGCTCGTCGAACGCGGAGCGGAGATCGTCGTGATCAGGGACGTCCCCCGCGCGCCGTCGGACGCGCTCGACTGCCTTGCACGAACCCCGCAGACGCCATCTGCCTGTTCTCTACCCCGCGACAGCGCGTTCCCGTCTCCGGACCTCCTCGCGGAAGCCGCCGGGGGTCAGCAACACGTCCGCGTCATCGACTTCACCGACGCGATCTGCGACTCGGGTTGGTGTTACACGGCGATCGGCGGAGTCACCGTGTTCCGAGACGAACACCACCTCACGGAGACCTTCGCACGCACGCTCGCTCCGGAACTCCTCCAGCGCATCCGGCCTCTGACCTGACCGCGCTCAGCTGAGCCGCAGGACTTCTCCAGCCAGGATCACGGCTCCGACGACCTGGCCGTCCGCTGCGTGCTCGAAGCTGCCCCGCTCGACCGCGATCGTCACTGTTCGCCGCGCGCCATCGAGAACTCCTGAGGGCAACAGCCCAGAACCGGCCACTCGCTCAACGGCTTCCTCGAACGCCGCTGCGAAGGGCTCGATGGCGTTGGACGAGCGCTCCGCCTGCTGCTTCGGCACGCTGAGCGATCCGAAGACCCTCCCGGTCACCACCTGCTTGGGAGACACCGTCGTCGCGGCCGACACCTGCCGCTTCGGGAAGGGCTTCGAACCAGGCTGCAGCGGCACCTCGAGCAGTTCAGGGGCGAGGTTGCGGATGACGTCCACCGAGATCTGCGTCCCGAGCTCGCCGCTCGGGTCGCGGAGCGCGGAGGCGCGTCGGAGCGAACCGACGGCGAGCGGCGCGAACACGGGTTGCCGCAGCGCCGTCCGGCCGCCGTGGAACCGCTCACGGAACTCCCGGAAGTGGACCATCCGCTCGTCCTGGCCGCGAGACACCGTGCCGAGCGCGCTGTTCATCGCAGCGGTGAGCGTGGTGAGTGTGGTCGAGGGAACGTCTTCCGTCCGCGCCTGCTCGAGGACCGCGGCCATGGACGGGCTCTTGTACACCCGTCGGTGCGGCTCTCCCCCGGAGCCGGAGAGCAGGACCTCGGGTGCATCCGTGCGGTACGGGTAGATCGGACCGTAGACACCCAGATCGTTGCGACGCCACAGCGCGTACCCGGCACGCGGTTCGAGATGCGCCCTCGACACCGACCCGCGGCGGTTGAGCTCGAGTGAGTAGTCCGTCGCGAGTTGCGAGACGGTGCCCCAGTGCTCTGCGTTCTTGTCGTCCGCACGCAGCCGGACGAGTTCGCCCAACGACTTGTCGGTGTCGTTGCCGGCGAGCAACGCAGCGAGGACGACACGGAAGTCTCGGCCGCCGTTCGCCGTCGCGACCAACGGAAGGCCGCTGTGGAGCAGCGTGCGGGCGCGGCTCGCGATCTCCCACAGGCCCTCGCGAAGCAACCCTCCGTAGGACGACCAGGCGGGGAGAAGCGCCGGCGGGACGACCGACGCACGTCGTCGCCGACCGCCTGAGATCTCGACGCGAGCTCCGGCCGGGACCAGGCGGATCTCGTGGAACGCCGTTCGGTCGCTGGTCAGCTGGTTGCCGACGGGGTTGATGAGGAGGAACGAGATCACCTGGTCGTTGTCCGCGGTCAGCGGCCACCCTGCTGAGCGGGCGTACTCCGCGAGCTCGAGGAGGGAGGTCCCGAGGGCCCAGCGGTCGCCGGACCGGTAGAGGAACAACCGCGCGAAGCCGGCGTGATCGGTTCCGACGACCGCCGTCGTCGTCGTCCGCTCCACGGAGGTGTACGCGCCGTCTGCACCAGCGGGAACCGTGCCGTAGGCCTGCTGTCCCTCCGGACCGAGCACGATGTCAGCACCGATCATCGCGTAGCCGGAGAACTCGGCTTCCGGGAGCTTGCTGTCGGACGAAGCGATCACGGAGCCAGGCAACACGACGGCCATCCTACGGTCAGAGCCGAACTGCTCCGGGCGCGCGCGTGACCCCGCGGGTGTCGAAGAACGCGCGTGCCGCGCCTGCGAGCGCGTCGGGGTCGTAGTCGGAGTGCGCCTGCAGGAGGACGACCACGTCAGCTTCCCGGACAGCCTCGTCGAGGTCCTCGACACGGGTCCGCTCACCGGAGTCCAGGAACCAGCGGTCCACGTGCGGGTCGTGGAACTGGAGCGACGCACCCCGTCGGAGGAGCTCCTCCGCGACGTCGACCGCCGGGGATTCCCGCTGGTCCGCGATGTCGGCCTTGTACGTCACCCCGAGGAGCAGGACGGACGCGTGGTCGAGCGGAGTCTCGCGACCGGCCAGCAGCTCGCCGATGCGGTCGACGACGTAGCTCGGCATCGACGCGTTGATGCTCTCCGCGAGTTCGACGAACCGGAAGGGGTAGCCGAGCCGACGCTTGACCTCGAAGCTCAGGTAGTTGGGGTCGATCGGGATGCAGTGACCGCCGACTCCGGGGCCCGGCCGGAAGGCCTGGAAACCGAACGGCTTCGACGAGGCGGCGTCGATGACGTCCCAGATGTCGATACCGAGGTCGTGGCAGAACTTCGCCATCTCGTTCACGAGCGCGATGTTGATGTGCCGGTACGTGTTCTCGAGAAGCTTCGCCGTCTCAGCTTCCTTAGCTCCCTTCGCGCGGACGACCGTGTCCACGAACCGGGAGTAGAAGGCGACAGCGACGTCCGTCGACCGTTCGGAGACCCCACCGACGACCTTGGGGGTGTTGGCGAGGCCGTAGTGCGGATTGCCCGGGTCGATGCGCTCCGGGGAGAAGGCGAGGAAGAAGTCGTCGTCGAGCCGTCGACCGGATGCCTCGAGGACCGGCAGGACCACTTCCTCGGTGGTGCCGGGGTAGGTGGTGCTCTCGAGCACGACGAGGGTGCCCTTCGACAGGTTCGCGCCGATGGTCTCGACCGCGCCACGCACCGCGGAGAGGTCGGGTGCACCGTCACCGGTAAGGGGAGTCGGCACGCAGATGACGATCGCGTCGGCGCCGGACAGGTCGGCCGGGTCCGCGGACGCGCGGTAACCGCCAGCGAGCATGTCACCGACTTCGGCGTCGCTGATGTCGTCGACGTGCGACCGACCGTTGTTCAGGTCCGCCACGCGCGCGACGTTCTGCTCGAAGCCGGTGACCTGCAGGCCCGCCTTCACTGCTTCCTGCGCGAGCGGGAGACCGACGTACCCCTGACCGACGACTACGAGACGCAAGGTTCCTCCGTGAGCAATCTTCTCAAAACCTCGGCAAGCCTAGTGTGTCCGGGCCGCGGCCAGGCGCATCGTGCCCAGTAGATTGATCCCTGCTCTGCGCCGCCGCACCGAAAGGCCACCCTTGCGTCTCATCGACCTCCTCAGCCGCACCGGCAATCGTCCGCTTTCCGCACTCGCCTGGGTTGGGGGCACGGTCCTCGTCGGCGCTGTCGCCGTTCTCGCAGGAGACAGGCAAAGCGGCCTCGGTTGGACGATCCTCGGCCTGTGGGTCGCACTGAGCGCGGTCCTCGGCGGGCTCCTCTACGCAGCGGCGCGTCGCCGAGCCCGTGAGGAGGTGGCAGCTCGCCAACGTCGCGCACGGCGGGCGCGACAGGATCGAGCGGAACGCGAGGCAGCAGCGGCCGAGGCGGCCGCACTGGAGACCGCGCGCCGCACGGCCGAGTCCGAGGGAGCTGCGCTCTCGCGCCCCGTCCCCGTGCGGAGTTACTCGACGACCGCCGCGCTGCGGTCGGTGATCGGGCACTGGTCGCGCGCGAACCCGCGGTCGATCCAGCGATTCGGGGCCAAGAACCGTTCGATGTGGGCGGCCGAGGTCCTTGCCTTCCGGGCAAGCCGTGGTCGGTACGACCTCGCGGCGCTCGACCGGGCAGTGCGTGCAGCGGCGAAGGGGGCGCCCGAGACGTTCGATCCGGGCGCACTGCTGACGCTCGCCCGTCTCCTCGCCGCGTTCGAGACCGAGCCGCAGACGAAGATCGCGCAGCGGATCCTCCGCCACCTCGCCGGCCCCGCAGGGTCAGCCCTGTCGCCCGAGGCTCGTCACGTGGCGACCGAACTGCTCCTGCTCGCGGGCGACGAGGCCAGCGCGAGTCGGTTCGTCCAGAGGACGACCTCTCCCGACTACCGGCACTTCCTCCACCGTGCGGACCTCGCGAACCCGCACCTCCCGGGGCACGAGGACCTACCGCAGGCCGAGTGGCTCGATCTGTTCAACCTGGCGTACACGGACCACTCCCTCGAGCCGGTGCAGCTCTCCGCAGCTGGCGACACTCCGTTCGACCGTCTGGACTCTATCCCGACCGATCGGGTCCAGGACGGTCCTCTCGTCTCCGTGATCATGACCTGCTTCCGCCCGGACGAGGGCATGATCACCGCCATCCGATCGGTCATCCGTCAGAGCTGGCGTTCCTGGGAACTCCTGGTGATCGACGACGGGTCGGGGCCCGAGTACGACGACGTCCTGGAACGCGCCGCCGCGATGGACCGTCGGGTCCGCGTGGTCCGCTCCGCGGAGAACCACGGCACCTACTACCAGCGCAACGAAGGCATCCGACGCGCGCTGGGCGAGTACGTGACCATGCACGACTCGGACGACTGGGCGCACCCGCGTCGGCTCGAGATCCAGGTCCGCCACCTCGAAGCGCATCCCGAGCTCGTCGGCAACGTCACGTCGTCGCTCCGGGTGACCAACGAACTCGCCTTCGTCCAGCCGCGCAGCGCGTCGCTCCGTCTGACGGAGACCTCGCTCCTCTTCCGACGCCGCAAGGTGGTGGAGCGCGTCGGCTACTACGACGACGTCAGGAAGGGCGCGGACAGCGAGTTCCGGCTGCGGGTCGAGGCCGCGTTCGGGAAGCCCGTACCCTTGCTCGAACTCCCGTCGCCGCTGATGCTCGTGCGCTACTCGCGGACCTCTCTCACCGGTTCGGACTTCGGCGACGGGTGGGTGCACTCTGCACGCGTCGCCTACAAGAGCGGCTGGATGCGCTGGCACCAGCGCATCGCTGACGGGAGCACGAGCCCCGTCCTCGAGCACCCGATGGGGGTTCGCCCGTACCCCGCGAACGAGTACATCCAGGGCGTCCCGGTGCCCGACCGCAGACTCGACGTCGTCGTCGTGTCCGACTTCCGTCCCGGCGCCAACACGCCCGGCTCGCTCGAGCGGCTCGTGTCTGAGCTCGACGCACTCGCTGGCCAGCGGTCTGTCGGCATCGCCCAGATCGATTCCGTGAGCACGTGCAAGGACGCGGCGCTGCTTCCGGCCGACCTGCAGGACATGGTGAGCGCCGGGCGACTGACCCAGCTGCACGACGCCGATCGGGCGAGCGCCGGAACGGTCCTCGTCACCGCCTCGTCGATCCTCACGGGCATCCCCAGCGAGCAGCGCAACATCGTCGCGACGCGCACGGTGGTCCTCGAGGACCTCTCCTCTGGTCGCGACGTGCCGAACGAGACGTACCAGAGCGCCGCAGTCGCCGAGACCGCTCGAGCCGCCTTCGGACCGGAGCCGATCTTCCGGTCAGCCGACGGAACCGCTCTCGGCTCCCTGATCGACGAGCTGGAGCGGGACGTCCAGACCCTGGCCACCGACGCGACGGTCTCCGAAGACGCACGGACCGAGCACGACCTCGACGCGGTCGCCCCGGTCGCCGCAACGACCGTCGAACCGACCTCCTACGCAGCGCTCCCGGAGACACAGCTCGCCCTCGTCGAACGCCTCCTCGCGCTCCCGCACGGAGCGGTCGTCCTCGAGCTGGGCAGTGGGCACTCCACCAGGCGTCTGGCCGCAGCTGTCAAGGAGCACCGGCCTGATGTGCGGCTCGTCTCGCTCGACCACGACGAGCACTACGCGGACGAGACACGGCGGATGCTCGACGAAGGCGGGCTCTCCGATCAAGCTGAGGTCGTGCACGCGCCGCTCGAGGGGTTCGACTTCGACGGCGAGGTGTTCCCCTGGTACGCCCGGTCCGGGTGGACGGACCTCGAGCGGATCGACCTGCTGTTCGTCGACGGGCCTCCGGCGTCGGTGCGTGTCCACTCCCGGTGGCCCGCGGTCCCGCTCCTGGGTGAGCGGATCCTGTCCGGCGCTCTGATCGCGGTGGACGACGCGGACCGGGCGGACGAGCAGTCCGTCATCGATGACTGGGCCACCCGACGCAACCTCACTCCGGAGGGCACCGCGGGTCGGACGACCTTCCTCCGAGTCAGCTGATCAGGGACGGCGGTCCGGTTCAGGCGGCCGTCGGCCGACCCGGTAGAGTCGGCTGGCCATGGGAATCCGAAGATCCATCATCGACACCCGAGGGTTCCGACAGGACATCCAGGGGCTCCGCGCGGTCGCCGTTGCACTGGTCGTCGTCTACCACCTGTTCCCGAAGCACCTCAGCGGCGGGTTCGTCGGCGTGGACGTGTTCTTCGTCATCTCCGGCTTCCTGATCTCCGGGCACTTGCTCCGGGAAGTGACCGCGACGGGTCGCGTCGATGTCCCCCGCTTCTGGCTCCGCCGCGCTCGGCGGCTCCTGCCCGCCGCCGTGGTCGTCATCCTCGCGGTCGCGGCGATCGCGCTCTTCGTGGTGCCGATGACCGCGTGGCGCGAGCTCGGGGTGCAGACCTTCGCGAGCCTCTTCTACTTCGAGAACTGGCGACTGGCGCTGAACGCGGACTCGTACACGGCCGCAGCTCCGTCATCGAGCCCGTTCCAGCACTTCTGGTCGCTCTCGGTCGAGGAGCAGTTCTACATCTTCTGGCCGTTCGTGTTCCTCGTGATGGCTCTGTTCGCCCGCCGCGGTAGAGGCACCGCACGCGGTCGCACGCTGACGCTCGTCGTCGTCGCAGCGATCGCGGGCGTCTCCTTCGCGTACTCGGTGTGGTTCACCGACCACAGCCGGGCGGCCGCCTACTTCGTGACCCCCACGCGCATCTGGGAACTCGCCGCCGGGGCACTCCTCGCGTTCGTGCCCGTACAGGCACGACTCGGGGTGCTGTGGACCGAGGTACTCCGCTGGGGCGGGCTGGGCGCCATCGCCGCCACAGCCCTGCTCTACACGGACGCAACCCCGTTCCCGGGGTCGGCCGCGCTCGTACCGGTACTCGGCGCCGCGGCGTTCGTGCTCGCAGGTTCCACAGGCACCCCCGTCGGACACGGGTCCCCGCTGTCCTGGCGGCCAGTCCAGCGGACCGGCGACGTCTCGTACAGCCTCTACCTGTGGCACTGGCCACTCATCGTGCTGACCACGACGGCTCTCGATCGCGTCCTGCTCCCGTTGGAGAAGATCGGGATCCTCGGTCTCTCCGTCGCGCTGGCGTCGCTGAGCTACGCCTACGTCGAGAACCGCTGGCGCGCACGTCCCGTTCGTCGTCACGCTCCCCCGCGTCGTCCGCGTCGGCTCCTCACCGCGGCCTCCGGGCTCGCGGTACTGGCGGTGGCCGTCTCCGGCGCCGCGCTCATCACGGTTCCGCAACGGGTGGCAGACCAGGCTGCGGCGAATGCCGGAGAGCGGGTGGGAGCTGCTGCCGCCGTGCGCGGTGACTACGCGACGACGACGATCGGCGGACCGGTTCCCGCTCCGGTGGGCGCCAGCCAGGACAACTGGACAGCGGACCATCCGGACTGTCAGCAGAAGCTCGGCCGGTTCACCGGCCTGACCACCTGCCAGGTCGGCGCGCCCGACGCCGACGCCGACCTCCGCGTCGCGCTCGTCGGTGACTCCCACGCGGGCCACTGGGAACCTGCTGTCGAGGAGATCGCAGATCAGCAGGACTGGGCTGTCACGACGTACGTGCGTTCCGCTTGCCCCATCACCACGGTCCGCGCGACCGGGTCCTCGGACCACGACGACGCCTGCAGCAAGTGGAACGACGCCGTGCTCACCGACCTTGCTGCGAAGCACTACGACGCCGTCATCGTCGCCTCCGCGTCGTACACCGCGTTCCCCCGCACGGCGCGCAGCTCTCCCGAGGAGGAGGCCGTGACGGGCTACTCCGGTGCGTGGGATCGGATGCAGGCGACGGGCGCTCGGGTCGTTGCGCTCGAGGACAATCCCGACCCGACCGCAGCAGGGATCGCGGACATCGACGCCTGCGTGTCGGAGCATGCAGACGACCTCGGACCATGCCTGTTCCCGCGACCAGGGGACGACGCTGACCCGCAGGTCGAAGCAGGCAGTCGTGCGGAGGTGCCAGTGGTGGACACCACCGACTTCTTCTGCAACAACCGCGTCTGCTCGCCCATCATCGGCGGCGTGCTGGTCTACCAGGACCGCACCCACATCACGGCGACCTACGCGGACTCGATCGCACCGTTCCTCGGCAAGCGGCTCGTGCCGCTCGTCAACGGCTGACGCTCGGACGGCTCAGCGCACGAGCGCGAGCCGGCCATCGCCCACCGGTCAGACGGTCTGGTTGTAGGCCGCGATGACCTCCTTGGCGCCACCGACCTGCTTCAGCTCACCGCCGTCGAGCCAGGCCACCTGGTCGCACATCGACTGCACCATGCCCATGGAGTGCGAGACGAGGATGATCGTGCGCCCCTCCTGCTGCATCTCCTTGAACTTGCCCTCGCAGCGCTTGCGGAACGTCGCGTCCCCGACGGCCAGGACCTCGTCGACGACGAGGATGTCCGGGCTGACGCTCACGGCGACGGAGAAACCGAGCCGCACGTACATACCGGAGGAGTAGTTCTTCACCGGCTGGTCGATGAAGTGGCCGACCCCGGCGAAGGAGACGATGTCATCGAACTTCCGGGCGACCTCCTTGCGGCTCATGCCGAGGATGGAACCGTTGAGGAACACGTTCTCGCGCCCGGAGAGCTCGGGGTGGAACCCCGAACCGACCTCGAGCAGCGAGGCCTGCTTCCCGTTCGCGGTGATCGACCCGTGTTCGGGGTAGAGGATCTTCGCCAGGCACTTGAGCAGCGTCGACTTGCCGGAACCGTTCTTGCCGATGAGCCCGAAGGTGGAGCCGTGCGGGACTTCGAACGAGACGTCGCGAAGGGCCCAGAAGTCCTCGTGGACGCTCTTCTTCCCGCGCATGACGGCGCTCTTCAGCGAGCTGTTCCGCTCGTGGTAGAGCCGGAACCGCTTGGAGACGTTCTCGACGGAGACAGCGACGTCGTTCACAGGAGTTCAGCCAGTTTCTTCTCGTTCTTCGCGAAGACCCAGAAGCCGATCGCGAGCATGCCGAAGGCGGAGATGACGCACCACAGCACGTCCGTTCCTGCCGGCATCCGGTTGTCGTAGAGCAGGTTGCGGAACGCCACCGCGAAGTGCTCCATCGGGTTGAGGTGGTACAGGTCCACGAGCCAGGCGGTCTCGGGCGTGACCGCGTCCTCGACGAGGCTGATCGGGTAGATGATCGGCGTCAGGTACATCCAGAGCCGCAACAGGATGCCGACGAGGTGCTGCATGTCACGGAAGTGCACGTTGACCACGGCCAGGACCATCGACAGGCCCACGGCGAACATGGCGAGCAGCACCATGAACACGACGGTCAGCGGGATCCAGACCCAGATGTTCGCGCCGAAGACGAGGAGCGCGACCGCGAGCACCAGCATCTCGAGCAGCCACGTGAACCCCACTGACCCCATCGCGGAGACGGGCAGGACGATCCGCGGGAAGTACACCTTCTTGACGAGCGAGCCGTTCGCAACGATCGAGGACATGCCGCCGTTGACGACCGCGGTGAAGAACGTCCAGGGCAACAGCGCGCACATCAGCCAGAGCGGGTAGATGTTCAGCCCGGACGGATCGCCGATCTCGATCTTCGCCTTGAAGATGAACGAGTACACGAGCGTGTAGATCAGCATCAGGGCGAGCGGGTTGATCAGCGACCAGAGCTGCCCGAAGAGCGTCCGCCGGTACTTCCCCTTCACCTCGCGCGCGACGAGGTTGGCGAGGAGCTCACGTGACGACGCGAGCTCGTTGAGGTAGGTCATTCGGTTCTCTCCGGGGGCAGGACGTGACACTGCCCCGAAAATCTCGTGGGAAGCACCCATTCTCACACGACCACGAGCGACGCTCGGCATCGCCCCGCAGGAGACACGGCGCCGGACGTTGTGGAACCCTCGGGAACGATCCAGTAGGGTCCTCAGGTGCGAGTCATCTTCGCGAATCACTCCTCCGCCCCCGTGAACCTCGGCGGTGCGGAGCGTTCGCTCATCCGCTTCGTCGAGGACTGGCAGAGGATCGATCCCTCCCTGGAGCCGGTCTTCGTCACCAAGGCCCCCGAGGGGACCTTCATCGCAGCGCTCAAGGAGCGTGGCTGGCCATTCAAGGCGTTCCGCTTCCGGGGCTGGGCGCTCCCCAGTCCGCAACCGGCACCCGCTGCCGAACAGGCAGCCTTCGCGACGGTCGACTACGCGACCGTCCGCCAGATGATCGAGCTCTTCCGGAAGAACCGTCCGGACCTGGTCGTCACGAACACCCTCGTCGCCCCCTGGGCGTCCTTCGCCGCCGCTGCCCTCGGGATCCCGCAGGCGTGGATCATCCGCGAGTACGGCGACCTCGACCACGGCCTGCACTTCCAGATCGGCCGCAACGCCACGTTCCGCGACATCGGACTCATGTCCGGGGCGGTGATCACCAACTCCGAGGCGATGCGCGAGCACCTCGCGCAGGACATCGACCGGGACAAGATCAGCGTCGCGTACCCGGTCGTCGACGTGGACGCGCTGCTCGCCGGACGTGACGAGGCACCGGCGACCGAACCGTTCCCGCAGCCGCAGTCGGACCTCCGTGTCACGGTCGTGGGACGTGTGGAGGACGGCAAGGGCCAGCACCGCGTGATCGACGCCCTGGGGTTGCTCCGTGAGCGCGGGCTCACCGTCACCGTCTGCTTCGTCGGGTCCTGGAAGTACCCGGGGTACGACCAGCAGCTGACCGAGCGCGCGGCCGCCCTCGGCGTTGCCGACCAGATCCGTTTCGTCGGCGAGCAGCGCAACCCGGCGCCCTACATCGAGGCCGCCGAGGTCTGCGTGACGCCGTCCACCCTCGAAGCCTTCGGCCGCTCGACCGCCGAGTACATGGCGCTCGGACGCGCGGTCGTGGCGTCCTCGAGCGGCGGCAGCGCCGAGCTGGTGGCCGAGGGTGAGACCGGCCGACTCTTCGACGTCGACGACGTCACGACCCTCGCGGACGCGCTGGAGACCTACGCGCGGGACCGCTCGATCGCGACCGAGCACGGCGCGGCGGCGCCCGCACGACTCGCTGCGCTCACCGGTGGTGAGCACACGAACGCGGCTGCGATCCAGCGGTTGCGGGACCTCGCCGCCTCGGGTGAGGCGTACCGGCTGCCGGAGGTCGCGCAGTACTGGTTTGGGCTGCCCGCGGCGTACGCCTCGCTCGGCGCGACGAGCGCCCGCGCTGCTGTGGGCCTCCTCGCGAACCGTCTCCGGACCCGTTCCGGAGCCGTGGGCCGTGTCCTCGCGCGGCCCGGCGTCCTGGTCAGGAGGGTGACCCGACGATGACCGTGCCCGTCCCGCGTCGGCCCGTGACGGTCGTCGTACCGATCTACGACGACCTGCCCGGGCTGGAACGATGCATCGTCGCGCTCCGGGACGGTGTGAACTTCGACGTGGACCGCGTGCTGTTGAGCAACGACGCGGGCCCGAACGCGGACGCGATCGAGCGACGAGTGCTCGAGCTCATCGACGGACACACCGGGTTCCAGTACACCCGGAACGAACGCAACCTGGGGTTCGTCGGCAACTGCAACCGGGCGGTGCTGGAGATCGACACCTCCGGGAACGACGTCCTGCTGCTCAACAGCGACACGGTCCCGCCGCCGGGCTTCGTCGAGGAGATGGCCGCGGTCCTGGCGTCGGACGACATGATCGGGGTCGTCTGCGCCCGCAGCGACAACGCGACGATCGCCTCGCTGCCGTTCTCACGGCGCAACCCCTCGGCACGGGCCACGCCGGAGCGGACGAAGGAGGTGCACGCAGCGGTGCGTGATCTCCTGCCTCGTTCGACCGTCGCACCCGTCGCGATGGGGTTCTGCTTCCTCACCCGCCGGTCGCTCATCGAGCGGTTCGGCCTGTTCGACGAGGTCTACTCCCCCGGCTACGGCGAGGAGAACGACTACTGCCTGCGGATCAACGAGCACGGGTACGTGTCGGTCTTCGCGAACCGCGCGCTCGTGCTCCACGCCGGGTCGACCAGCTTCAGCGGGGACCGGGGACCGACACTGCGCCTGGCCCACGAGCGGATCCTGCTGGAGCGCTACCCCTTCTACGGCGGCGCACTCGCCCTGTTCCAGAGCCGATTCCGCGACGCCGTGGACGTCTTCGCGGACACCTTCGTCCCGAACGACGGAGTCGTCCGCGTCGCCCTGCACCTGCCGACCGTCGTCGATTCGGCGACCGTCGACCGCGTGGGCGCGCTCCTCGCCGCTGCCCCCGACGACGTCGTGATCACGCTCGTCGTCACGCGGCAGCAGCTGCGAGCAGCCCGCGGGGTGTTCCCGGACGCCCGGATTGCTGCGGGTTCGCGGTCGCGCCAGGTCTACGACGTGGCCGTCGCGATCGGTCCCGTGTCGATGTTCGACTCCCTCACGGCGCTCAACGCCAGCGCGCCGCGGTGGGTGCTCGTCGACGCGATCGCGCCGATGAACCGTTGGGCGATGGCCGTCGCGCACCACCGCTCCACGGCGCTCGACCGGATCATCCGGCGCTACGAGGACCGTGCCGTCCCGTGGCGGGGTCCCGAGGACGTGCTCGCGATCGTGCGGTCCGCCGCCGCCGAGCCGATCGATCCTGACCGCCTCCGGGCACGGTGGACCGCCGTCACCGACATCGCCGAGGCGACCGGTCTCATGGTCCACTCGGCGAGCGTCTCGATGCGTCGGCTCGCTGCGCTCGCCTTCGGCGCGCGCAACCCACGCCTGACGGCACGGCTCCGCGCGATCGCCGGCCGCGGCGTCTGACCTGTCGCGTCACGGACGCGACAGCCTGCCCGACGGGAGGCGCGGCGCGACCCCGCACCGCGCCTCCTGTCCGATCCGACCGCGTCAGCCCTGCCGCAGCACCTTCTCGAGCGCCTTGCCCTTCGCCAGCTCGTCCACGAGCTTGTCGAGGTACCGGATGCGCTGCATGAGCGGGTCCTCGACGTCCTCCACCCGCACGCCGCAGACCACACCCGTGATCGCGACGGCGGCCGGGTTCAGTGCTGCTCGGTCGAAGAACTGCCGGAACGTCGACCGCTCGTCGATCTCCCGCACGAGCGCTCGTTCGTCGAACCCGGTCAACCACGTGACGACCGCGTCGAGCTCCGCCTTCGTTCGCCCCTTCCGCTCGACCTTCGCCAGGTAGAGCGGGTACACGTCGGCGAAGGGCGTGTCGAAGATGCGGTGCTCCACGGTCACACCAGGCAGCGCGGCCCGAGCAGGCTCTTGAGCTCGCCGAACAGGTCGGGCGTCAGGCTGACCGGGAACGGCAGCTCGAACGTCCGTGCGACGTCGTCCTTGAGCAGCTTGAGCCGGACCTCGGTCTCCCCCGAGTGGCGTCCCAGGACGGCCGCGAGCTCGGTGACGGTCTCGGTCGTCGCCTGGCGCTCGGGCAGGCTGAGCGTGAGCGGGCCGGAGCCCATCACGTCGCCCACGTTCGGCTGGAACATGCTCACGGCGTGCAGTGCCTTGCCGTCGTCCCGCACGTTGACGCGGCCGCGGAGCACGACGATCGAGTCCGCCACGAGCGACGGTCCGAACTCCTGGTAGGTCTTGCCGAGGAACATGACGCCGATCTCACCGCCGAAGTCCTCGATCTGCACGATGCCGTAGGGGTTGCCGGACGACTTCGCCACGCGGTGCTGCACGCTCGTCAGGAGCCCGGCGACCGTGACGGTCTCGCCCTCGACCGAGTCGTCGGCGGCGATGAGGTCGGCGATCGTGATCGACTGGTGCTTCGCGAGCTCGATCTCGAGGCCGGCGAGCGGGTGGTCGGACACGTAGAGCCCCAGCATGTCCCGCTCGAACGCGAGCTTGTCGCGCTTCGACCACTCCGGTCGGTCCGGCACCTGCGACACCGGCGCTGCGGACGGTTGTTCCTCGGCGACCTCGGCGAACAGCGAGTCGAAGTCGAACCCGACGTTGCCGTTGGCCTCGTCGCGCTTGACCTTGACCGCGGACTCGACGGCACCCTCGTGGATCTCCACCAGGGCGCGGCGGGTGTCGCCGAACTCGTCGAACGCGCCGGCCTTGATCAGCGACTCGACGGTCCGCTTGTTCGCCGACGAGATCGGGATCTTGCGCAGGAAGTCGTGGAACGACTCGAACGCGCCCTTCTCGGTGCGGGCCTTCACGATGTCCTCGACGACGTTGAAGCCGACGTTGCGGATCGCACCCATGCCGAAGCGGATGTCGTCGCCGACGGCCGCGAAGAACCCGATCGACTCGTTGACGTCCGGCGGCATGACCTTGATGCCCATGCGGCGGCACTCGTTGAGGTACAGCGCGAGCTTGTCGCGGGCGTCACCGACGCTGGTGAGCAGCGCGGCCATGTACTCGGCCGGGTAGTGCGCCTTGAGGTAGGCGGTCCAGAACGAGACCACGCCGTACGCGGCCGAGTGCGCCTTGTTGAAGGCGTAGTCGGAGAACGGCAGCAGGATGTCCCACAGCGTCTTGATCGCTGCGTCGGAGTACCCGTTGTCCTTCATGCCCTGCTCGAAGCCGGCGTACTGCTTGTCCAGCTCCGACTTCTTCTTCTTGCCCATCGCGCGGCGGAGGATGTCCGCCTGTCCGAGCGAGAACCCGGCGACCTTCTGCGCGATCGCCATGACCTGCTCCTGGTAGATGATCAGACCGTAGGTCTGGTCCAGGATGTCGGCGAGCGGTTCGGCGAGCTCGGGGTGGATCGGCGTGATCGGCTGCTCGCCGTTCTTGCGGAGCGCGTAGTTCGTGTGCGAGTTCGCACCCATCGGCCCCGGACGGTACAGGGCGATGAGCGCGGAGATGTCCTCGAAGTTGTCGGGCTTCATCAGGCGCAGGAGCCCGCGCATGGGCCCGCCGTCGAGCTGGAACACGCCCAGGGTGTCGCCGCGCTGCAGGAGCTTGTAGGCCTCGTCGTCCTCGAGCCCCATGGTCTCGAGGTCGAGCTCGATCCCACGGTTCGTCTTGATGTTGTCGAGGGCGTCACTGATGATCGTGAGGTTCCGCAGCCCCAGGAAGTCCATCTTGATCAGGCCGAGCGACTCCGCTGCCGGGTAGTCGAACTGCGTGACGATCTGGCCGTCCTGCTCCCGCTTCATGATCGGGATGATGTCGATGAGCGGGTCACTCGACATGATGACGCCGGCCGCGTGGACACCCCACTGGCGCTTCAGCCCCTCGAGGCCGAGCGCGGTGTCGAACACGGTCTTCGCCTCGGGGTCGGTCTCGACGACGGTGCGGACGTCGACGGCTTCCTTGTACCGGGGGTGGTCCTTGTCGAAGATCCCCGTCAGCGGGATGTCCTTGCCCATGACGGGCGGCGGCATCGCCTTCGTGAGCTTTTCGCCCATGCCGAAGGGGAACCCGAGGACGCGCGAGGAGTCCTTGAGCGCCTGCTTCGCCTTGATGGTGCCGTACGTGACGATCTGCGCGACGCGCTCCGACCCGTACTTCTCGGTGACGTACTTGATCGCCTCACCGCGGCGACGGTCGTCGAAGTCGACGTCGAAGTCGGGCATCGAGACGCGGTCCGGGTTGAGGAAGCGCTCGAAGATCAGGCCGTGCCGGATCGGGTCGAGGTCGGTGATGCGCATCGCGTACGCCACCATCGAGCCGGCGCCGGACCCACGACCTGGCCCCACGCGGATGCCGTTGTTCTTCGACCAGTTGATGAAGTCGGCGACGACGAGGAAGTACCCCGGGAAGCCCATCTGGTTGATGATGCCGACCTCATAGTCGGCGCGCTCCTGGACCTCGGTCGGGATCCCGCCCGGGTAGCGGTACTGCAGGCCCGCCGCGACCTCTTTCTCGAACCAGGAGTGCTCGGTCTCGCCCTCGGGGACCGGGAACTTCGGCATGTAGTTGGCCGCGGTGTCGAACTCGACGTTGCACCGCTCGGCGATGAGCAGCGTGTTGTCGCAGGCCTCGGGGTTGTCGCGGAACAGGTGCCGCATCTGCTGCGGGGTCTTCAGGTAGAACTCGTCGGCGTCGAACTTGAACCGGTTCGGGTCGTTGAGGGTCGCGCCGGACTGCACGCACAGGAGCGCCGCGTGCGACTTGGCGTCGTGGGCGTGCGTGTAGTGCAGGTCGTTCGTCCCGACCAGCGGGATGCCCAGGTCCTTCGCGAGCCGGATCAGGTCGCTCATGATCCGCCGCTCGATCTCGAGCCCGTGGTCCATGACCTCGGCGAAGTAGTTCTCCTTGCCGAAGATGTCCCGGTAGTCCGCCGCCGCCTTCACGGCCTCGTCGTACTGGCCCAGGCGCAGCCGCGTCTGGATCTCGCCCGAGGGGCAGCCCGTCGTCGCGATGATGCCCTCGTGGTACTGCTCGAGCAGCTCGATGTCCATGCGGGGCTTGAAGTAGTAGCCCTCGATCGACGCCCGGGACGACAACCGGAACAGGTTGTGCATGCCCGTCGTGTTCTCGGCGAACATCGTCATGTGCGTGTACGCACCCGATCCCGAGACGTCGTCGCCCCCGCCGTCACCCCAGCGGACACGGGTCTTGTCGGAGCGGTGCGTCCGGGGCGTGATGTAGGCCTCGGTCCCGATGATCGGCTTCACGCCGCCGGCCTTCGCGGCCTTCCAGAACTCGAACGCGCCGAACATGTTGCCGTGGTCGGTGACCGCGACGGCGGGCATGCCCTGCGCTGCGGTCTCGGCGACCAGGTCACCGAGGCGGGCGGCACCGTCGAGCATCGAGTACTCGCTGTGCACGTGCAGGTGGACGAAGGAGTCGGAATCCGACACGGAACCTCCGGTTCGTACGGGCTGCGGCGGGGTGGGACAAGCCTAACCGCGGCGGGCGACAATGCCGGGCGTGTCAGGCAGCGCGGATGCGGTCGAGCGCGAGCTGCAGGTCGTCCGGGTACGACGCGTCGAACTCGACCCACTCCCCCGACCGCGGGTGCTCGAACCCGAGCCGCACCGCGTCGAGCCACTGGCGGGTGAGTCCGAGTTCCTCGGCCAGCACCGGGTCCGCTCCGTACATCGTGTCGCCGACCAGCGGGTGCCGGGTCGCCGCCATGTGCACACGGATCTGGTGCGTCCGGCCGGTCTCCAGGTGGACCTCGAGCAGCGTCGCGGACCGGAAGGCCTCGAGTGTCTCGTAGTGCGTCACACTCGGCTTGCCGTCGGCGGTGACCGCGAACTTCCAGTCGCTCGACGGGTGCCGACCGATCGGCGCGTCGATGGTGCCGGACGTCGGGTCGGGGTGGCCCTGCGCGAGCGCGTGGTACACCTTGTCGACCGTGCGCTCCTTGAAGGCGCGCTTGAGGTGCGTGTAGGCCAGCTCGGTCTTCGCGACGACCATCAGCCCCGAGGTCCCGACGTCGAGCCGGTGCACGATGCCCGCCCGCTCTGCGGCGCCGGAGGTCGCGATGGTGAAGCCGGCGGCGGCGAGCCCGCCGGGGACGGTCGGGCCGTCCCAGCCCGGCGACGGGTGCGCTGCGACCCCGATGGGCTTGTCGACGACGACGATGTCCTCGTCGTCGTGCACGATCGTCATCCCGGGGACCTCGACCGGGACGATGCGCGGGGCCTCCTTCGGCGTCCACTCGACCTGCAGCCACGAGTCGGCGTGCAGGCGGTCGGACTTGCCGACGGTGACGCCGTCCACGCTGACGCCGCCGGCCGCGACGACCTCGGCTGCGAAGGACCGGCTGAACCCCAGGAGCTTCGCGATGGCCGCGTCGACACGCTCGCCGGCGAGCCCGTCCGGGACGGGCAGACTGCGGGACTCGCTCACGTCGCGTCGTGTCCCAGGCTCTCGCGGCCGTCACGCGGCGCGCGCGGCTCGGACGGGCGCGTGTCGGCGTCGGCGACGACGTCGGCCGGCGGCTCCGAGAACGCGGCTCCGGCGTCGAGCGGCTCCCCGGTGCGGGCGCGGCGCTTCTCCGACACGGTGCGGGTGCCGTCGAGGTTGATCCCGACGATGACCAGGAGCACGAAGATCACCATGCTCACGCAGATGAACGAGTCGGCGATGTTGTAGATCGCCGGCATCATCCACGGGGTGGAGATGAAGTCGACCACGTGCCCGCGCCCGAAGCCGGGCTCACGGAACAGCCGGTCGAGCAGGTTGCCGAGCGCGCCACCGAGCAGCATGCCCAGGACGATGGCCCACCACATCGAGCGGATCCGTCGGGCGAAGACGACGATCGCGACCACGACGGCGGTCGAGACGATCGAGAACACCCAGGTCATGTTCACCGCGAACGAGAACGCCGCGCCGGGGTTCCGGACGTACAGGAACTGCAGCGCGTCACCGAGGACCGGGACGGCCTGACCGTAGGGCAGGTTGGCGACGACGAGCGCCTTCACGCCCTGGTCGAGCGCCACCACGACGACAGCGGCGAAGGCCAGTGCCGCGATCGCGCGGACACTGACCTTCGCTCGTGGTGCTGGTCGTGACAACGTCAGTTGCCGAAGCCCTGCGCCGATGCCGGCGCCGGGGTGAGGCCGGACTGCTCGGTGCCCGAACCGTCGAGCTCGTTGAGCTGACCCTGGATGTAGCTCTTGAGCTGGGCGCGGTAGTCGCGCTCGAACGTGCGGAGCTCGTCGATCTTCGTCTCGAGCTGGTTGCGCTCCTGCTCGAGGACGGCCATGCGCTGACGGTTGGTGTTCTCCGTGTCGGCGATGATCTGGCGCTGCTTGGCCTCGGCCTCGGAGACGAGGCGCGCAGCCTGCGCCGTGCCCTCGGCGATCAGCGCGTCGCGCTTCTCGATGCCCTCACGCACGTGCTCCTCGTGCAGGCGACGCGCCAGCGTGAGGAGGTTCGTCGTGCCCTCGGTGTCCTCGTCCGCCGGGACCGTCGAGGCGGCCGGAGCAGCAGCGGCGACGGGCGCGGGCTCCGGGGCGGCGGCGACGGGTGCCGGCTCGGGCTCGGGCTCCGGCGTCGGAGCGGACTGCTCGGCCTGGGCCGGCTTCGGCGCCGACTCGGCGGCCTGCAGGCGCTGACGGAGCTCGTCGTTCTCCGCGGTCAGGCGACGCAGCTCGACCACGACCTCGTCGAGGAAGTCGTCGACCTCGTCCTGGTCGTAGCCCTCGCGGAACTTCGTCGGCTGGAACCGCTTGTTGACTACGTCTTCCGGCGTCAAAGCCATTGCCGTCACCT
>Ga0308167_1001230_pt1 | contig 32001 bp, 29 predicted proteins | sample PhyCR1_2_FD_202138 | JGI IMG/M metagenome (GOLD analysis project Ga0308167, IMG submission 202138) | Phyllosphere microbial communities from UC Gill Tract Community Farm, Albany, California, United States - DLSLRC.R1 | ecosystem: Host-associated > Plants > Phyllosphere > Unclassified | place... | reverse complement strand
GCGGCAGCTCAAAATCCTCGGCATCCACATCATAACCTGACGGCTCCCAGCGGATCGCCAGTAAGGCCAGCAGGCCCGCCAGCGGGGCCAGAAAAATGACCCAGAACACCCCGGTCCCCAGCGCCGCGACCAGCACCGGAAACAGGAACAGCGACAGGGTCGAACTGCCACGCATCAGCGTCTGGTTAAAGCCAACCCCCACGCCACGCAGCGAGGTCGGATAGCTGAGTGAGGCAAAAGTCATGGTATGCGAGCCGGGACCGAAGCCCTGACCAAACAGGAACAGCGCCAGCATACCAATCGCCAGGGCCGCTTCCTGACCGCCGTCCGGGCGTCCAATCAGCGCCAGCCCGAGCAGTGCCACGCACTGACAGGCATAACCGGCCACCGACATCTTCCATGCTCCGAGACGCGGCACCAGCCGTACCGCCAGAATGCCGCCGACAAACGCAAACAGCAGATTCAGCGCCAGCGACACCAGAATGGTGGTCAGCATCGACTGGGCAAAGAAGCTGGAGATAATCACCGGCAGGCCAAACGCCACGGCGTTATAGGCAAACGAGGAGGCGATGGAGGTGATGGTCGCCAGCACGGTGCGGCGTCGATAGACACCCTGCAACAGCGCGCCGTAGTTACGCCAGCTGGCTGGTCGCGCCGGTCGGACGGGCGTCAGCGCCGCATCCGGTGCCACCTGGGCGTTGATATTCCACGCGCTGCGTAAGATTGAGGCGGCCGCCTGCAGATCGCCCTGATTAGCGGCCCACACCGGCGACTCGCTCATGTAACGACTGCGAATGGCGATGATGATGATGGCCGGTACCGCGCCAAAGCCAAGGATCAGCCGCCAGAGCCAGTCGGTATGGCTTTCCGGCAACACCGCGTAGAGCAGCAGCACCAGCAGATAAGAGATGCTGATCGCTGCGTACCAGGTCGGGCACCACATCGCCACGCTGGCCGCTTTATTGCCTTTACCGCGCAGCTTCGAAAACTCTGCCAGGAAGGCCATCGCCACCGGCAGATCGATGCCGACGCCGAGCCCCATCACGAAACGCGCTCCGCCTAACACATATTCGTTTGGCGCAAACGCACAGGCAATTGCCGCCACCACGAAAAAAAACATATCGGCCATGAAAACCCGATAACGGCCAATTTTATCGGTCAGGTATCCGCCGATCAGCGCGCCGATGATCGCCCCGAAGGTGATGGACGAGGCGATCATCCCGGTGCCGGTCGGGGTCAGATTAAATTCGCGCGCCACGTCTTTGATACCAAACGCCAGCGCGCCGAGATCGTAGGCGTCGAGAAATACCCCACCGAGCGCGATAGCGACCACAATGCGCGCGTTGTTACGGGCGCTGTCGCCGCTGTTCACCAGGCGGGAGACATCCGCCGCGCTGCGGATCCACTGCGTTTCGCCGCTCGGCGCACTCCCTGTTGTGGCCACATGGGCTGAAGAGATCAGGTCGGTCATGATGTTGTGAGTCTTTTATTATAAAAACAGGTCATCGAGAATAGCCGTTTAGACGCCCAGACGTAAATTCATTTCAGTTATGAATAATAAGTTTTTAGTCTCAAATCGTTATTAATTTGCGATAAAGTCATCTACGAGCCGGCACAGCCAGGCTACGCTTTTAAGGCAGATAACCAAACCGCTCTGCGTCAGGCGACGGCATTCATTGCGGCGCTGTCGCTGCACCAGATCACCGGATCAGCGCTGGGCACCGCGATGCGCGAACCTGAATCACCGGGGTGACAAGAATCGATAACAACAGATCAAAACAACAGGTCATAACAACAGGCAATAACACGCGATAAGGAACAGGTCATGGTCAAAGTTCGGGGTTGGATTGGAATGAGCGCGTTGCTGCTCAGTCTGGGCATCGCACACGCTGCCGATCCGGTGCGGGTCGGTTCAAAAATTGATACTGAAGGTTCACTGCTGGGTAACGTGATTTTGCAGGTGCTGGAGAAGCATGGCGTCAAAACCGTCAATAAAATTCAGTTGGGTACCACTCAGGTGGTGCGCGGCGCTATCACCGCCGGGGAACTGGATATCTACCCGGAATATACCGGCAACGGCGCTTTTTTCTTTAATGACGAAAAAGACAGTGCCTGGAAAAATGCCCGTCAGGGCTACGAAAAAGTCAAAAAACTGGATGCCGACAAAAATCACCTGGTGTGGCTGACGCCTGCGCCAGCCAACAACACCTGGACCATTGCGGTGCGTAAAGATCTGGCAGAGAAAAATCAGCTGACCTCGCTGGCCGACCTCAGTGCCTGGCTGAAAAAGGGCGGCACTTTCAAGCTGGCGGCCTCGGCAGAATTTATAGAACGCAGTGATGCGCTGCCGGCCTTTGAAAAAGCCTACGGTTTCGATCTTAAGCAGGATCAGCTGCTGTCGCTGGCCGGTGGTGATACTGCCGTTACCATCAGCGCGGCGGCGCAGCAAACTTCAGGCGTTAATGCGGCGATGGCCTACGGCACCGACGGCCCAGTGGCGGCGCTGGGATTACAGACGCTGACCGATCCAAAAGGCGTGCAGCCAATCTACGCCCCGACGCCGGTGATCCGTGAATCGGTGCTGAAAGCCTATCCGCAGATTGGCGACTGGCTGAAACCGGTATTCAGCGCGCTGGACGAGAAAACGCTGCAGCAGCTGAACGCCAGAATTGCGGTGGACGGCCAGGACGCCAGCAGCGTGGCGAAAGAGTGGCTGCAACAGCAGAAGCTGCTGTAACTGATGCAGATATCGCGGGAAGCGATACGACGTCCCGGTCAGCAGCCGGTCGCACTGCTGCTGCTGGCACTGCTGAGCCTGGCGATGGTGGCGCTGCCTTTTCTGACCTTCGCGCCGAACCGGCTGGTGGCAGGCGCGCCGCTGATGGGCTGGCAGATCAGCCAGTCGGCAGTAGTGCTGCCGCCGCTGGTGGTGTTATGGCTGCTGTTGTGGTGTCCGCCGTCGCGCGTCAGCCTCAGCCTGGCGCTGTTGTCGGCCGAACTGATGCTGGCGGCGATGATCTGGCTGAGCGGCAATCAGGCGACGCTGCTTAGCCAGCACGGTAGCCGACTGGCTCGCACCAGCTTTGCCAGCGGCCTGTGGTGCAGCGGGGCGCTGCTGCTGTTGCTGATCACCGACACGGTGCGGCAACTGACCCGTCACCGGCTGGCACAGCTGCTGCTTAACCTGCAGGTGTGGCTGCTGCCGCTGTTGCTGCTGTTCAGCGGCCAGCTTAACGATCTCTCCCTGCTGAAAGAATATGCCAATCGCCAGGCGGTATTTGACGCCGCGCTGGTGCGCCATCTGACGTTGCTGGCGGGCACCGTGCTGCCAGCGCTGATCATCGCGCTGCCGCTGGGCATTCTGCTGTTCCGACAGCCACGCTGGCAGAGCGGGGTATTTGGCGTATTGAATGTGATTCAGACAGTGCCTTCGGTGGCGCTGTTTGGCCTGCTGATTGCGCCGCTGGCGGGCCTGGCACAGCGTTTTCCGTGGCTGGGTGCCTGGGGTATCAGTGGCATCGGCATGGCTCCGGCGCTGATTGCGCTGGTGCTTTACGCCTTACTGCCGCTGGTGCGCAGCGTGGTGGTCGGTCTGCAACAGGTGCCGCAGGAGGTGCGTGAAAGCGCGCGCGGCGTCGGGATGAGCGGCCGGCAACAGTTTTTCGCGGTTGATGTGCCGCTGGCCTTACCGGTATGGCTGGCGGGTCTGCGGGTGGTGGTGGTACAAACTCTGGGCATGGCAGTGGTTGCGGCACTGATTGGTGCCGGCGGCTTTGGCGCGATTATTTTCCAGGGCCTGCTGAGCAGCGCGCTGGATTTGGTGCTGCTTGGAGTGATTCCGGTGATTGCGCTGGCGGTCACCGTAGATGCGCTGTTCCGCCTGCTGATCTCACTGCTGGAGAAAAAAGATGATTGAATTTAACGGCGTCTCGCGCGCTTTTAACGGCAAAGCGGCGGTCAGCAATCTCTCATTGACGGTGGCGGAAGGGGAGTTCTGCGTGCTGCTGGGCACCTCCGGTTCCGGTAAGTCGACCACCCTGAAGATGATTAACCGGCTGGTTGAGTTCGACAGCGGCGAGATCCGTTTCGCCGGCGAGTCGATTCGCCAGCTTGATGCCCGCGCGCTGCGGCGGCGGATGGGCTATGCCATTCAGTCGATCGGCCTGTTTCCTCACTGGACGGTAGAAAAAAATATCGCCACGGTGCCGGCGCTGCTCGGCTGGTCAAAACCGCAGGTCACGCAGCGGATAGAGGCGCTGCTGACGCTGCTCAACCTCGATGCGCAGCTGCTGAACCGTTATCCGCATCAGCTTTCCGGCGGACAGCAGCAGCGGGTTGGCGTGGCGCGTGCGCTGGCGGCCGATCCGGAGGTGTTGCTGATGGATGAACCGTTTGGCGCGCTCGACCCGGTGACCCGTGGCGCGCTGCAACAGGAGATGCTGCGTATTCACCGGCTGTCGGGACGCACCATTGTGCTGGTAACCCATGACATCGATGAGGCGCTGACGCTGGCCGACCGCATCGTGCTGATGGATAATGGCGGGATCGTCCAGCAGGGTAAACCGGTTGAGCTGCTGACCCAGCCGAAAAATGAGTTTGTACGTGATTTCTTTGGCCGTAGCGAAATGGGCGTGCGCCTGCTGTCGCTTGGACAGGTCGGCAACGCCGTGCGGCGCGGTGAATGGCTGGCGGGCGAACCGATTGCCGCCGGGCTGACGCTACGCGAAGCGCTGTCGCAGTTTATTACCCGGCGAACCGACAAACTGCCGGTGATTGATGAACAGCAGCAGCCGCTGGGCGTGCTCTATTTTCACGATTTGCTGACGCTGCGTGAGGAGACCGCATGCGCCGGCTGACCGATCCGCTGCTCTGGCTGGTGCTGCTGTATGGCGCGCTGCTGACGCTGATGCCCTACAGCGGGCCGCTGTTCCATCGCTGGTTTCCCGAGCTGGCGCGGCCGCTTTATCAGCAGGAGACCTTCTGGCAACTGACGCTGGCGCACCTGTTTCTGGTCATCACCGCCAGCCTGTTGGCAATGGTTATCGGCGTCGGCAGCGGGGTGATAGTGACCCGGCGCGCCGGTCGGGCGTTCCGGCCGCTGATGGAAACACTGGTGGCGGCCGGACAAACCATTCCGCCGGTGGCGGTATTAGCGATTGCGGTGCCGGTGATGGGATTTGGTGCCTGGCCTGCCGTGGTGGCGCTGCTGCTCTACGGTTTGCTGCCGATCTTGCAGGGCACGCTGGCCGGTCTCGACAGCGTACCCGCCAGCAGCCGGGAGATTGCCAAAGGGGTCGGGATGAGTGCATGGCAGCGTCTGTGGCAGATTGAGCTGGCGCTGGCCGCCCCGGTGATTATCGCCGGGATCCGCACCTCGGTGATCATCAACATTGGCACCGCCGCTATCGCCTCAACGGTCGGGGCAAAAAGCCTCGGTTCACCGGTGATCATCGGCTTAAGCGGGTTTAACACGGCGTATGTGATTCAGGGGGCGTTACTGGTGGCGCTGCTGGCGATTGTCAGCGATCGCCTGTTCGAGCGCCTGCAACGCTGGCTTAGCGTGAGTGAACGATGAGTGAATAACCGACCAGCATCAGACCGCTGGTACCGCCAGCCGCCATTATGAAAAACAGCGTAGCGAAGAATGTTTTTTTCCAGTTCATGGGAAAACCTGAGCGCGTGAATATGAGGCGGGAATGATAGCGCGCGCAAGGCAGCAGGCAAAGTGCCCAGCGTGCGTTTTTGTCATCAGGGTGTTTCGTGCAACCGCACGGCGTAACCCTGTTCCTGCCAGTGTGACAGTTGATCCTGCTGACGACGGGTCAGTTTTTTACCGGTAAATACAAACATATTCATGCCGGGAAACAGTTCCGGACGCGGCACGTCGAGCGGCTCAGCCAGCACATCGATGCGCCAGCCATGTTGCGACAGACGCCAGCCTTCCAGCCAGATACGGGTACGATCCTCAATGCCCCAGCCGATAATCAGCGCGTCTTTGCCCGCTTTTTTGCGGCTGCCGGTCAGGCAGAACGCCACATAATCAATCAGCAGGCCATCCAGCAGGCTGCACATGGTGCGGGCGGTATTCTGGTCGAGGCTGAGCTTCTGGCGCACCGGCATAAAGACGTGATCGATCAATGCGTCGATTGGATGTTCACGACCGATGGCCGCGATCTTGTTACGCAGCTTGGAGGGTCTGACGTGGCGTAACACGCTGATGAGTTCATCCTGCAGGGTGGTCCAGCCGTCGTGCGCATCAACATCACCGCCTTCCAGCAGCGCTTTGACTTTACCTACCGGCACGCCGCTTTCAATCCAGCGCATGATCTCTTCAATGCGCTGAACATCTTCTTCATCAAACTGACGATGCCCACCTTCGGTACGCTGCGGCTTCAGTAAGCCATAACGTCTTTGCCAGGCGCGCAAGGTCACTGGGTTTATGCCACAGCGCTCGGCGACGTCACCGATACTGTATAGGGTCATAAATTCCTCTTTAGACTGATCTGAGTGGAATTACCATAACGAAGCAAACTAAGTTGTACAATACATTTTTGAGTGTACAACTTGACCGCTGCGCCTTTTCTCAGCTATATCTCATATAAGAGAAATTATTCCCAATTATGAGAGGATGCTATGCCGGACCTGAATACAGAACAGCGCCTGGCTGCGCGGCTGGCGGAATTACGCTTGCAACGCGGCTGGTCGCTGGATGAGCTTTCAATCGCAACGGGTATCAGCCGTGCGTCATTATCACGTATTGAGCGCAGCGAGACCAGCCCTACCGCCGCACTGCTTAATCGTCTGTGCGTGGCGTACGGATTAACCATGTCGCGCCTGCTGAGTGAAGTGGAGGAGGATGCGAAGCTGCTGATCCCGTATGACCAGCAGCCGGTATGGAGTGATGAGGCCAGTGGCTTTCACCGCCGAAATGTGTCACCGCCTGTTACTCATTTTAGATGCGAATTGGTGGAGGGCAAATTACGCCCCGGCGCGCGTATTGATTACGACGCGCCGCCGATTCACGGTATGGAACAGCATATCTGGCTGCGTGAAGGCGGCCTGACCGTCAGCATGGCAGCTCAACGCTGGAGCTTACGTCCCGGTGACTGTTTACGCTTTCATCTGACGGGAAAATCGGCCTTTGAAGCGCACCTGACCGAGGGCGCGCACTATTTACTGGTGGTGGCAAAACCATGATTAATTATCAGGTGCTCAGTGCCAGCGAGGCACAGCAGGCGTTACCCGAACTGTGTGAGGTGTTGCAGGCCTGCGTAGCAGACGGGGCCAGCGTCGGATTTATTGATGCCGCCGACCATCAGGCGATTGGCCGTTTCTGGCAGGATCGCATTTACAGCCTGGCGAGTGGCGATGCCGAATTGTGGGTGGCGCGTCAGCACGGCAGCGTGGTGGCGACGGTGATGATCAACCGCAGCTCAATGCCCAACGGCCGCCATCGGGCGGAGATCACCAAACTGCTGGTGCATCCGCGGGCGCGCCGCCAGGGCATTGCCCGCCAGCTGATGCTGCAGGCGGAACAGCAGGCGCGACTGCAGGGTAAAACGCTGCTGGTGCTGGACACGCGCAGCGGTGATGTCGCCAGCGATCTCTATCGCTCGCTCGACTGGCAGGTCGCCGGTTCTATTCCGTTCTACGCCGAATCCACCACCGGTGAGCTGGATGCCACGACCTATATGTTTAAACTGCTGGGCTAGCCGGTCCCGGCTGCCGCCAGCCCCGGGCGGCATCCGGGACCGCTTGTGGAACCGCAGACGAAAAAATTGTCCTGAAAGCTGACGCCGCCAGCATACTGTGTAAAAATACAGGCAATTTTTACGGTGTGGTAACAAACAAAATGGCCCTGACAGCAGCAGTAAAAAGCCAGATAGCGCAGTGGTATAAAGCGCTGCAGCAGCAGGTGCCCGATTTTATCCCGCGCGCCGCCCAGCGGCAGATGATTGCTGAAGTGGCAAAATGCCTGGCGGGCGATGATGCGCGCCATCTGGCGGTCGAAGCGCCAACCGGCGTCGGCAAAACCCTCTCTTATCTGATCCCCGGCATCGCGACCAGCCGCGCCCAGGAAAAACGTCTGGTGATCAGCACCGCGAACGTGGCGTTGCAGGATCAAATCTTCACCAAAGATCTGCCGCTGCTGAAGAAAATCATCCCCGATCTCACCTTTACCGCCGCCTTTGGTCGCGGGCGCTACGTCTGTCCGCGCAACCTGGCGGCGCTGGCGGCTGATGACGATCAGCAGGGCGATCTGCTGCTCTATCTGGATGATGACGCCATCAGCAGCACCAAAGAGGAGCAGACGCAGTGCGGCCGGTTGCAGAAAGCGCTGGATCGCTATCAGTGGGACGGACTACGCGATCACAGCGAGGAAAACGTCAGCGATAGCCTGTGGCAGCGGCTCTCAACCGATAAAGCCAGCTGCCTCGGCGCCCACTGTCGCTGGTATCGTGAATGCCCGTTTTTCGTGGCGCGGCGTGAAATAGAGCAGGTCGATGTGGTGGTGGCCAACCATGCGCTGGTGATGGCGGCGATGGAGAATGAGTCGGTATTGCCGCCGGCTAAAAACCTGATGCTGGTGCTGGATGAAGGCCATCATCTGCCGGAAGTGGCGCGCGATGCACTGGAGATGAGCGCTGATATCACCCCAGGCTGGAGCAGCCTGCAGCTGGATCTGTTTATCAAGCTGGTGGACAGCATCATGACCCAGATGCGGCCTAAATCCCCGCCGCCGCTGGCCAATCCGGAGCGGCTGAAAGCACACTGCGAGGAGCTGCGCGAGCTGCTGACCATCACCAGCCAGGCGCTCAATCCCCTGTTGCCACCGCACAATCAGCCGGGCGAATACCGCTTTGTGCTCGGGGCGTTACCGCAGGAGCTGCTGGACCTTTGCGCCCGGCTGTTCAAACTCAGTGACGCGCTGCGTGGCCTGAGCGAAGGCCTGATCAATGCCCTGAGCGAGCAGACCGGCAAAGTTGATGTGGTGCGCTTGCACCGCAATCTGCTGCAGCTGAACCGCCAGTTCGGCTGGTTTGAATCGGTCAGTAAGCTGTGGCGACTGGCGGCGATGGAAAAAGCTTCCGGCGCGCCGGTGTCGAAATGGATCACCCGCGAACTGCGCGAAGGTCAGGCGCACCTGCTGTTCCACTGCGCCGGGATTCGCGTCAGCGATCAGCTGGAAAAGATGCTGTGGCGTAAGATTCCGCATGTGGTGGTCACCTCCGCCACGCTGCGCTCGCTTAACAGTTTTAACCGCCTGCAGGAGATGTCCGGTCTCAACGAGAAAGCCGGTGACCGCTTTGTGGCGCTCGATTCCCCGTTCAACCATGTTGAGCAGGGTAAGCTGGTGATCCCGCAAATGCGCTATGAGCCCCTGATGACCCACGAAGCGGAGCACATCGCCGAGATGGCGGGCTTCTTCCGGCAGCAGATGAAGCTGAAGCAGCACAAAGGGGTGCTGGTGCTGTTCGCCAGTAACCGGGCGATGCAGCAGTTTGTCGCCTGCCTGCCCGATTTACGACTGTCGATGCTGGTGCAGGGCGATCAGCCGCGCAGCCGACTGGTCGATCTGCATCGTCAGCGGGTGAGCAAAGGCGAAACCAGCATTCTGATTGGCCTGCAATCGTTCGCTGAAGGGCTGGATTTAAAAGGCGATCTGCTGAGTCAGGTGCATATTCATAAAATTGCTTTTCCGCCGGTAGACAGTCCGGTAATTTTGACCGAAGGCGAATGGCTGAAGAGCCTGAAGCGTTATCCGTTTGAGGTGCAGAGTTTACCCAGCGCCTCGTTTACCCTGATTCAACAGGTCGGACGCCTGATTCGCAGCCATCAGTGTTACGGTGAAATCGTGATATACGATCGCCGTCTGCTGAGCAAAGCGTACGGTAGCCGACTGCTGGCGGCGTTGCCGATCTTCCCGATTGAGCAACCCGATACCCCAGAGCCGGACGCCATACCGGCCGCCCCGGTGGCCACACGTACCGTGCGTAAACGACGTCCGACGCGGCGCTAAGCCGTCGCGCACTTAACCGGAAGCGAGTGATGGAACTGAATAAAATTATTAAAGAGATCGGCCGCGGAAAAAATCATGCCCGCGACATCGATTTCGACTCCGCCAAAGCCCTCTACAGCGCGATGCTGGCTGGCCAGGTGCCGGATCTGGAACTGGGCGGCATCCTGATTGCGCTGCGTATCAAGGGCGAAGGCGAAGCTGAAATGCGCGGCTTCTATCAGGCGATGCAGGCGCAGATGATGAAGCTGAACGCCCCGGCCAACCGGCCGATGCCGATGGTGATCCCGAGCTATAACGGCGCGCGCCGCCAGGGCAACCTGACGCCGTTACTGGCGCTGCTGCTGAACCGGCTCGGTTTCCCGGTGCTGGTGCACGGCGTCAGCGACGATGCGACGCGCATCACCAGTGAAGCGGTATTTGACGCGCTGGGCGTGCAGCCGGTGACCACCGCTGAGCAGGCTCAGGCCCGGCTGGACGCGGGTGAGTTGGTGTTTATTACCGTCGATCACCTCTGCCCGCCGATGGCGAAACAGCTGTCGCTGCGCTGGCGGATGGGGGTGCGGAACAGTGCGCATACGCTGGCAAAACTGGCGACGCCGTTTGGCGAACGTGAGGCGTTGCGGCTGTCGAGCGTGTCGCATCCGGAATATGTGCCGCGGGTGGCGAAATTCTTCAGCGATATTGATGCGCCTGCGCTGCTGCTGAATGGCACCGAGGGCGAGGTCTATGCTAATCCGCAACGTTGTCCGGCGATCAGCGTGATCCACGGCGCGGGATCGGAGGCGGAAGTGTGGGTTGAGCGTCAGCCCGAGGTCCAGGTTGAGCTGCCGGCAGATAAATCAGCGGCGGTCACCGCAGCCTGGATTGAGCAGGTGATTAACCAGCAGCGACCGGTACCGCAGGCGCTGCGGCTGCAGCTGGCCTGCTGCCTGCGTGCCAGCGGTGAATGCGACTCGCTGGCGACCGCCGACCAGCGGCTGCGCGCCGCCGGTTACTGATTCAGGCGATCGGCAGTGCCTGTTCAACCAGGTTCTGCCAGAAGCGGATACCGATCGGCAGTAACGCATCATTAAAATCATAGCGGGCATTGTGCAGCGGCGCCGAAGGCTCTTCACCGTCGGCGCCGAGCCAGAAGTAAGCTCCCGGACAGGCTTCCATCATGCAGGCAAAATCTTCTGATGCCATCGAAGGATTGACCTGCCAGTGAACATTCTCTTCTCCCAGCGTCGCCAGCGCCACCGCGCGAACCTGCTCTGCCGGCGCGGCATGGTTGGCCGTCACCGGATAACCGGGTAGCCAGCTGGTTTCGCCGCTCACCCCAAACGGTCGGGGCAGGGTCGCCACAAACTCATCGATCAGTGCCCGCACTTTATCGCGCACTGCCGGTTGCAGGCAGCGTACCGTGCCGCGCAACACAATCTGTTCCGGGATGACGTTGATCGCCTCACCACCGTGGATCTGCGTCACGCTGACCACCGCAGACGAAAGCGGTGACAGACGGCGTGACGGAATGGTCTGTAGCGCCAGGATCAGCTCAGCCGCGACCACCATCGGATCGGCACCGCTTTCCGGCATCGCCGCGTGGCAACTCTTGCCGTGCAGGGTGATTTCAAACGAATCAAGCGAGGCCATCATCGCACCGGGATTAACCGCCAGCGACCCGAGCGGCAGGCCCGGCCAGTTATGCATGGCGTAAACCGCATCCATCGGGAATCGCTGGAACAATCCCTCTTCAACCATTTTGCGCGCACCGCCCAGATTCTCCTCGGCGGGCTGAAAAATAAAGTGCACCGTGCCGCTGAACTGGCGTGTCGCCGCCAGCTGGCGGGCAGCGGCCAGCAGAATGGCACTGTGACCATCGTGACCGCAGGCGTGCATCACGCCCGGCGTCGCGGATCGCCACTCGACCTCACCTTTTTCGGTGATCGGCAGCGCATCCATGTCGGCACGCAGCCCGATAACCGGACCGGGACCATTCTCCAGCGTGCCAATCACTGCGGTACCTGCCAGACCACGAAACACCTGTAATCCGGTCAGCTCAAGTTCGCGGGCGATAAGATCACTGGTGTGATGCTCCTGGTAGCCTAATTCAGGCTGGCGATGGAGCTGGCGACGCCAGTGCAGGGCATCTTCAAGCAGGGCGGGGGAAAGGGTCATGCAGAAACGTGCTCCTGACAGAATGAGAAGATTTCACTTTAGTGGTCGGGACGCGCGGCGTCTATTGCCGTTAGGGCGAAATCTGGCTATAGGCTAAATCAAAATGGAATAACTAATAAGTAACGGTGGCCAACGAGGCGGGGCGAAGCGGGTAAAAGCGGGGCCAGCCTGGCGCTGACCCCGACGGTAGGTTACTTCTGCAGCATCGGCAGATTCAGGCCGTGTTGCTCTGCACAGGCCTGCGCCTGTTGATAACCAGCATCGGCGTGGCGCATTACGCCGGTCGCCGGATCGTTCCACAATACCCGACCCAGTCGCGCATCCGCCTCTTTGCTGCCGTCGCAGACAATCACCACCCCCGCGTGCTGTGAGAAGCCCATTCCCACGCCGCCGCCGTGATGCAGGCTGACCCAGGTCGCACCGCCAGCGGTGTTAAGCAGCGCATTGAGCAACGGCCAGTCTGACACCGCATCCGAGCCATCTTTCATCGCTTCTGTTTCACGGTTTGGTGAAGCGACCGAGCCGCAGTCGAGATGATCGCGGCCAATCACCACCGGCGCTTTCAGTTCGCCATTGCGCACCATTTCGTTGAAAGCCAGGCCAGCGAGATGACGTTCGCCGAGGCCGAGCCAGCAGATGCGGGCCGGCAATCCCTGGAAGGCGATGCGCTCCTGCGCCATGTCGAGCCAGCGATGCAGGGTTTTATGCTGCGGAAACAGCTGCTTTAATTTGGCGTCGGTTTTGTAGATATCTTCCGGATCGCCCGACAGCGCCACCCAGCGGAACGGTCCTTTGCCCTCACAGAACAGGGGACGGATGTAGGCCGGGACAAAGCCCGGGAAGTCGAATGCGTTGGCGACCCCTTCATCCAGCGCCACCTGACGGATGTTGTTGCCGTAGTCGACGGTCGGAATGCCCATATGACAGAAGTCGAGCATCGCCTGCACGTGAACTGCCATCGAGGCGCGCGCCGCTTTCTCTACCGCTTTAGGCTGTGACACCTTCTCCTGCTGCCAGCGCGCCAGATCCCAGCCAATCGGCAGATAGCCGTTGATCGGATCGTGGGCCGAGGTCTGATCGGTGACGATGTCCGGTTTCGGTCCGCCCGCTCTGGCACGTTTGACCAGCTCCGGCAGGATCTCGGCGGCATTGCCCAGCAGCCCGACCGAAATGGCTTTTTTCGCCGCGGTTGCCTCGTTAATCAGCGCCAGAGCCTCATCCAGCGAGGTGGCTTTATGATCGACGTAGCGGGTACGCAGACGAAAATCGATGCGCGACTCCTGGCACTCAATGGCCAGCACGCAGGCACCTGCCAGCACGCCAGCCAGCGGTTGTGCACCACCCATCCCGCCCAGACCGGCAGTCAGTATCCAGCGTCCGCTCAGATCGTTGTTGTAGTGCTGACGTCCCGCTTCGACGAAGGTTTCATAGGTGCCCTGGACGATGCCCTGCGCGCCAATGTAGATCCACGAACCGGCGGTCATCTGGCCGTACATCATCAGGCCCGCCTTATCCAGCTCATGGAAGTGATCCCAGGTGGCCCAGTGCGGCACCAGGTTGGAGTTTGCCAGCAGCACGCGGGGCGCGTCGGCGTGGGTACGGAACACCCCGACCGGCTTGCCGCTCTGGATCAGCAACGTCTCATCAGGCTGTAACGCCTTGAGCGAGCGCAGGATCTGCTCGAAGCATTCCCAGTTACGCGCCGCTTTGCCAATGCCGCCGTAAACCACCAGATCTTCCGGCCGCTCGGCAACGTCAGGATCGAGGTTGTTCTGGATCATCCGGTAAGCGGCTTCAATCAGCCAGTTGGCGCAGTGCAGGGTGGTGCCATGCGGAGCACGAATCTCGCGTGCCACGGCCTGAGACAGGGTTTCGCTCATTACAGATTCCTTATTCAGCAGAAGAGAGGGCGCGCAGGCTGGGCAGCAGCGCGGTCAGAGCCTGAGGCCAGTCAGCACGACTTGCCCACTGACGCATCGCGTCGATATCGGGTGCCAGCAGGCGATCCTCTTCCAGGAAGGCCACCCGCTGGCGGATGAGGTCAATCGCCTGCTCGAGTGTTGGTGAGCTTTTCAGCGGTCGGTTAAATTCAATGCCCTGCGCCGCTGCCATCGCTTCGATGCCAACGACCGCTGCGCTGTTGAAACACATACTGCCGAGGCGGCGGGCAGCGTAGGTCGCCATCGACACGTGATCTTCCTGATTGGCGGAGGTCGGCAGGCTGTCTACGCTGCCGGGATGTGCCAGTGATTTGTTCTCGGAGGCCAGCGCCGCCGCAGTGACCTGGGCGATCATAAAGCCGGAGTTCACCCCGCCGTCACGCACCAGGAACGGTGGCAGACCGGATAAGCCGGTATCCAGCAGCAGTGCCAGGCGACGTTCAGATATCGCCCCGACTTCAGCAATCGCCAGCGCCAGGATATCTGCGGCAAAGGCCACCGGCTCAGCATGGAAGTTACCGCCGGAGATCACATCGCCGCTGTCGCTGAACACCAGCGGGTTATCGGAGGCGGCGTTGGCTTCAATCTGCAATATCCGCGCCGCGTGGCACAGATTATCGAGACAGGCGCCCATCACCTGCGGTACGCAGCGAATCGAGTAGGGGTCCTGCACCCGGCCGCAGTGGGCATGGGAGGTGAGGATTTCACTGCCTTCAATCAGGGCGCTGACCGCGGCAGCCACGGCAATCTGCCCCTGCTGACCGCGCGCCTGATGAATGCGGGCGTCGTACGGCTTCAGCGAGCCTTTGATCGCTTCCAGCGACAGCGCACCGGCCATCAGTCCGGCGGCAAACAGGTTTTCAGCTTCAAACAGGCCCCGCAGCGCCAGCGCGGTCGAGACCTGAGTGCCGTTGAGCAGCGCCAGGCCCTCTTTCGGGCCGAGCACAAACGGCGACAGCCCTACCGATGCCAGGCCTTCCGTCGCCGGGATCAGCGCGCCGTTGAGCCGCACCTGACCTTCACCCAGCAGCATCAGCGACATATGGGCCAGCGGTGCCAGATCGCCGGAAGCGCCCACCGAGCCTTTTTCCGGGATGCAGGGCATAACGCCGGCGTTAAACAGCGCCAGCAGCGCCTCGACCAGTTCGATACGCACGCCGGAGTGGCCGCGCGCCAGGCTGATAATTTTGGTGGCGACCACCAGACGGGTCACGTTGTCCGGCAGCAGTTCGCCGAGGCCGACGCTGTGCGACAGCACCAGATTACGCTGCAGATCGGCCAGTCGGCCGGCCGGGATTTGCGTCTGCGCCAGTTTGCCGAAACCGGTGTTAATGCCGTACACCACCTTGCCGGAGGCGACAATCGCCTCGACGGTTTGCTGCGCGTCTGCAATGGCCTGGCGCGCCTGGTGATCAAGGCTAAGGGTGACGTTACCCTGATAGATAGCGCGTAATGTGGCGAGATCCACCTCGCCTGGCACCAGGTGTAATCGCTGCGACGATCCTGACATACTCTACTCCTGTCTATACAAGTGTGCTGGCGTGGCTAAGGGATGTTCATTGCCCTGATCCAGCGGGATAATGCGAGTGAAGCATAAGTGTCTATTCTTGTCTATACAAGTAGCAAGGGCCGTGCCAGACCGATCACAAAAATGCATCACCCGCCAGCCATGGGTTACCGGCAAACTGTGACGCAGCGCCTGCACCAGCCCGATGCGTCGCCTGCACTGATGAGGCGCAACCGGCGGTGACGGATGTATATACATTTACGCAGCGAGACAGTAAACTTGAGGCATTATCAGGATAAGGAACAGCAAATGGTCGAGCATACGGCACTGGCACAACTGGCTGCGGCCATGAGCGATGAACCCGCGCCGATTTATCAGCGTGTGAAGCAGGCAATTGTCAGCCAGATTCGGGAGGGACGTTGGAAGGCTAACCAGCGAGTGCCCTCAGAAAGTGAACTGGTGAATGAGCTGGGCGTCAGCCGGATGACGATTAACCGGGCGCTGCGTGAGCTGACCAGCGAAGGGTTTCTGGTGCGGATGCAGGGCGTCGGCACTTTTGTCGCCGAGATGAAAGGCTACACCGCGATGCTGGAGGTGCATAACATCGCCGACGAGATCGCCCAGCGCGGGCATCAGCATAGCTGCAAAATTCTCGCCATCGGCCAGAATAAAGCCGATCCTGAGCAGGCGGCGGTGCTGGGACTCTCCACCGGGCAGACGCTCTACCATTCGCTGATTGTGCATTATGAAAATGAGCTGCCGGTGCAGCTGGAGGATCGGCTGGTTAATCCGCTGGTCGCGCCCGATTATCTGACCCAGGATTACCACAGCCAGACGCCTTATACCTATCTGATGCGGGTCGCGCCGCTGACCGCGGGCGAGCACATTGTTGAAGCGGTGCTGCCCGACGCGCGCCAGCGTAAACATCTGGCGCTGGAGGAACATGAGCCTTGTCTGCTGATCCGCCGTCAGACCTGGAGCGACAACAAAATCGTTACCTATGCGCGCCTGCTCTATCCCGGCTCACGCTATAAACTGCTGGGCCGGTTTAAGGGACACGGCTAAGCCGGGTCAGCAGCAGCCGGGCATCCGCTCCGATTGGGCGCAGCCCGGTAAGCTGGTCTGCCCAGCCGATCCCGTGCTGCACTTCCAGCCGCTCGCCGTCCGCCAGTTGCCATTGGCCCGCCAGCACCCAGGCGACGCCATGCGGGCTGCTGACCGCATCGGTCACCACCTCAACCGTTGCCTGCCACTTCCCGCGTCGGGTCATGATATTAAAATCCTCACTGATCCCTCCCTCCAGCCGGGCATCTAACGCCAGTTCACCGGCAAACGCCCAGGGCTGCAACGGCGTTAAGCGGTGCTGCACGCCGGGGCCGGTCAGTATGACCGCGTCACCGTGCAGCAGGGTGATGATGCGATCAATGCCGGGAAAGGTGGAGAACGGCCCATCCTGCGCCAGCGACGCGATGCTGGCGCGCCATTCAAACGATGCCGCGCCGGGCGGATAACCGATCAGCTCGCGGGTCTCTCCGCCGCCGTTACGCCAGCGGCTGACCGCTAAGTCAGCATAAGCAAATCGGGTAATCATCGCAGGGCCGCCATCGCCTGGCTGAACCGGGCCGCACAGGCAGCCTGCGCCGGATGATAGCCCTCTTTGATCACCGCATTGCCGGCGACGTAGACGTCACGGATCTGATCGCGCTGACCGGCGAACAGCCAGCGATTCAGCACCGAACGCTGATCGACACTGCCGAGCCACGCCTCGTCGCGCAGCACCAGCCAGTCGGCCCGCTGTCCCACTGCCAGCGAACCCTGCTGAATGCCGCACGCCTGAGCGCCGCCTGCCGCGGCCTGCTGCCACAGCAGATCGCCGACCGAAGGCTGGTCCGGCAGGGTGATGCGATTGCGGCGCTGGTCGCGCAGCCGCTGGGCATACTCCAGCCAGCGTAATTCTTCGTTAATACTCAGCGAAACGTGGCTGTCGGAGCCAATGCCCCAGCGTCCGCCCTGCGCGATATACTCCACCGCCGGAAAAATGCCGTCGCCCAGATTGGCCTCGGTGGTCGGACATAACCCGGCCACCGCACCACTGGCGGCGAGGCGCGACAGCTCATTCTGATCGAGATGGGTGGCGTGAATCAGGCACCAGCGGCTATCGACCGCAAAGCGATTCAGCAGCCACGACACCGGCCGCTCTCCGCTCCACGCCAGCGAGTCATTGACCTCTTTTTGCTGTTCCGCGACGTGAATATGCACCGGCAGAGTCGGGTCACTGGCCGCCAGCACCTGCTGCATCTGGCTTTCACTCACCGCGCGCAGCGAATGAAAACAGAGACCCGCATTCAGTAGCGGCCGGTTGCGTTGCAGCTGATGCAGGCGGGACTGCTGCTGCAGATAGCGATCGGTTTGCTGAATAAAGCGTTTCTGCCCGGTTGTCGGCGGCTGTGCACCAAACCCGCTGTAGCTGTAGAGCACCGGCAGCAGAGTCTGCCCAATACCCGCCACTTCGGCCGCGCGGATCAGCTGTTGCAGCATCGCGTCGTCGGGGTAGGGCGTGCCGTCAGGATCGTGATGCAGATAGTGAAATTCCGCCACCTGGCTGTAGCCGCCTTTCAACATCTCGATGTAGAGCAGCGCGGCAATATCGCCAACCTGTTCCGGCGTCAGGCGCTGCACCATCCGGTACATCAGATCGCGCCAGGTCCAGAAACTGTCCTGCGGATCGCCTGCGACTTCGGCCAGGCCTGCCATGGCGCGCTGAAAAGCGTGCGAATGCAGATTGGCGATCGCCGGGATCACCTCGCCATCCAGCCGGATCGCTTCTCCGGCATCGCTGTCGGGCGTAATAGCCTCGATAAAACCGGCCGGATTGACCGAGATACGAACCTGTTGTCGCCAGCCTTCAGCCAGCATTGCGCGCGGGGCAAAAAAAGTCGCCATGGTTGATCCTCAACGGATGTGGTTGTATATACATATACATACTTTAACGCACAGTGTAAACGGCGGAGGCAAGAGGCAGCGATGGCAGAGGATATGCAGGTAGAGAGTGTCTGGACCGGTGCCGATCTGGTGACCATGCGCGGCGGTAAGTACCATCTGATCCCGCAGGGCGCGCTGGTCGTCAGGGCGGGCAAGCTGGTATGGGTCGGGCCGCAGGCAGAGATGCCCGCGTTCCAGGCTGAACAGCATCACCGCCTGGCCGGCGGCATTATTACGCCGGGCCTGGTGGATTGTCATACTCATCTGGTGTTTGGCGGCGATCGCAGCCAGGAGTTCGAACAGCGCCTGAATGGCGTCAGCTATGCGGAAATTGCGGCTCAGGGCGGCGGCATTCTCTCTACCGTGCGCGCCACCCGAAGCGCCACCGAAGATCAGCTGGTGGCGTCGGCGCGCTGGCGGCTCGATCGTCTGCTGGCGGAAGGGGTCACCACCGTGGAGATCAAGTCCGGCTACGGGCTTGATGAAGAGAGTGAATTGCGCATGCTGCGCGCGATTCGCCGGCTCGGTGACAGCGTCGCCGCCGATGTGCTGGCGACCTGTCTGGCTGCCCATGCGTTTCCGCCGGAGTTCAGGCACGATCCCGGGGGCTGGATCGATATCATCTGCGATCGCCTGTTGCCGCAGGTCAAAACGCAGGGGCTGGCAGATGCGGTTGATGCGTTTTGCGAGCATCTGGCGTTTTCACCGCAGCAGGTGACGCGGGTGTTTGAACGGGCAAAAGCGCTGGGCCTGCCGGTGAAACTGCACGCCGAGCAGCTCTCTTCGCTGGGCGGAGCCACACTGGCGGCGAGCTTTGGTGCCCTGTCGGCCGATCATCTGGAATATGCTACCGAAGCAGATGCGCAGGCGATGGCGCAGCACGGCACGGTCGCGGTATTGCTGCCCGGCGCATTCTATCTGCTGCGTGAAACCCAGCGTCCACCGGTGGCGCTGTTTCGTCGCTACGGCGTACCGATGGCGCTGGCCAGTGACGCGAATCCGGGCACTTCGCCGGCACTGTCGTTGCGCCTGATGCTGAACATGGGCTGTACGCTGTTTGGCATGACGCCGGAAGAGGCGCTGGCCGGGGTCACGTTATACGGTGCCCAGGCGCTGGGATTAGCCAGCAGTCACGGCTCGCTTGAAGTGGGAAAAGTGGCGAACTTCGTCCACTGGCCGCTGGCACGTCCGGCGGAACTGGTTTACTGGCTGGGTGGCGAGCTGCCCTGTACCGTTATCTATCGTGGAGAACGTCAATGAAGGCTTTTCATTTTACTCAGGGCAAGCTGCCGCTACTGGTCAGCATCCCGCATGCCGGTACCCAGCTGACGCCGGAGGTTGAAGCCGGGCTGAGCGAGGCTGCACGCGGCCTGCCCGACACCGACTGGCACATTCCGCTGCTGTACGATTTCGTGCGGGATCTCGGGGCCAGCGTGCTGATTGGTCACTATTCCCGTTACGTGATCGATCTCAACCGGCCGCCGGATAACCAGCCGCTCTACACCACTGCCACCACCGGCCTGTTCCCGGAGACGCTGTTTGACGGGACGCCCACCTTTGCGCCAGGCAAAACGCCGGATGCGAGCCAGCGTCAGGGCTATATCGACCAGATCTGGCATCCCTATCATCAGCAGATCCAGCAGGAACTGGCGCGCCTAAAAGCGCAGCACGGTTACGCGCTGCTGTTTGATGCGCACTCGATTGCCAGCTCTATCCCACGCCTGTTTGAGGGACGACTGCCCGATCTCAATATCGGGACCAACGACGGTGCCAGCTGCAGTCCCGCGCTGATCGGGGCGATTCAGTCGGTGTGCGCCGCACAAAGTGACTACAGCTGGGTGATCAATGGCCGCTTCAAGGGCGGCTATATCACCCGCGCCTACGGCCAGCCGCAGCAGCAGATTGAGGCGGTACAGCTGGAACTGGCGCAGCTCAACTACATGGATGAAACGCCGCCTTACGCCTGGCAGCAGGCACGTGCAACTCAGCTGCAAACACTTCTCAAAGCGCTGATTCAGCGCATGCTGGCTCAGGCCAGCGCCTGATAGCCGACTGCACTGAGCGGGTGCAGTGGTGCGCTGATCCGGTGCAACGGCGGACACAGACTGACGTGTCGTCCGCCGTTGCACTCTTTCCCACCGTAAAACCAGAGCTGGCATAAGCTTTGCTAAGTTGTATGTACAAGTGCAACGGCTGACAATCGCGCGGAATAATTCCTGTCTGGCTCACAAAACGATAAAGACGGCAATGAACTGCGCCACGTTAACTTGTATATACATGACATATCATCCTGTGAAATTTTTGTTAAATCTTGCCAGGGCGATCACCAGGCCGCTACTTTTCAGGAGAACCGTATGACACACCGTCCGATCCTTCGTCATTTAACACTCGCGACCCTTGCTTCCAGCCTGTTGCTCTGTGGCGTTACTGCCCAGGCGAAAGAGTGGAAATCGATCACTATTGCTACCGAAGGCAGTTACGAACCCTGGAACCTCACGCTGCCAGGCGGCAAGCTGGGCGGGTTTGAACCGGAACTAATGGCTGACCTGTGCCAGCGTATGGCGATCCAGTGCAAGCTGGTGGTGCAGAACTGGGACGGGATGATCGCCGGCCTCAACGCCGGAAAATATGATGTGATCATGGACGCGATTGTCATTACCCCCGATCGCAAGAAGGTGGTGAACTTCACCGTGCCTTACGCCTCAACGCCCGCCACCTTTATCAGCGTTAAGGGCAGTTTGCTGCCTGCTGATACGCAGATCGTCAAGCTGCATGATGACCCGCAACAGATTGAAACCGCCATTGCCTCGTTGAAAGCAGCGCTGAAGGGGAAAAGCATCGGTATCGCCTCCGGCACGGTATACACGCCGTTCATCGATAAATATTTCAAAGATGTCGCGGATGTCCGCGAGTACACCAGCTCCGCCGATGCGATTCTCGATTTACAGGCGGGCCGTATTGATGCCGTGTTTGACGACGTGACGTTTGCACAGTCAATGCTGGCGCGTCCCGACAATAGCAACCTCAGCTTTAGCGGCCCGCAACTGGGCGGTCCGATCTGGGGCGAGGGGGAAGCGATGGGCGTGCGGATGGCGGATAACGATCTGAAAGCCAGACTCGACCAGGCGATCAAGGCGGCACTGGCCGACGGCACGGTAAAAAAACTGAGCGAGAAGTGGTTCAAAACTGACGTTACACCCTGAGTGAGGTAAATCATGATAAGCCTGCTGAGTTTTGGTGCCGACGGCTGGGGGCGCTTAATCCTGAGCGCTACGCTGACCACGGTGCTGCTCTCCTTTGCCGCACTGCTGGTCGGCGCGGTGGTCGGTTCCGGCGTGGCGGCGGCGAAGCTGTCGCCGCACCGGGCCGTGCGCTGGATGGGAGAAGGCTATTCGGTGATCTTTCGCGGCATCCCGGAACTGCTGGTGATCTATCTGTTCTATTTCGGCGGTTCGGGATTGATCACCCAGGTCGGGCAGCTGTTCGGCGCTGACGGGTTTATCGAAGCGCCACCGTTTCTGATCGGCGCGCTGGCTATCGGGCTGATCTCCGGATCTTATCAGGCAGAAGTCTACCGTGCCGCCCGTCTGGCGCTGGCGAAAGGAGAGATTGAAGCTGCGGTTGCCATCGGCATGCCGCGCTGGCGTATTCGTCAGCGCATCCTGCTGCCACAGGTAGCGCGCTATGCGCTGCCGGGGCTGTCAAACGTCTGGCAGATGAGCCTGAAAGATTCGGCGCTGGTATCGGTGACCGGCATTGTGGAGCTGATGCGCGCCAGTCAGATCGCCGCCGGTTCCACCCGCGATTACTTTACCTTTTACCTGGTCGGCGGCGCCTGTTATCTGGCGCTGACGCTGCTGTCGAACCGCGCCTTCCTGCGGGCCGAATCCCGCCTTGGACGTGCCTGGCAAAGCCGCACCGCTGCCCAGCATTAAGGAGCCTGATCATGATCGATTTTGCCTTTCTCAGTGACACCTTTCTTCGTCTGAGCGCCGCCTTGCCGGTGACGCTGGGGCTGTTTATCAGCGCCTTCCTGTGTGGCGGGGTGCTGGCGGTCGGTATTCTGGCGTTACGGATGAGCCGCTGGCGGCTGCTGAGCGCGTTTGCTCGCGGCTACATCCTGGTGTTTCGCGGCTCGCCGCTGATGATTCAGCTGTTTCTGATCTATTACGGACTCGGGCAGTTTGGCGTGATCCGCCACAGTTTCGTCTGGCCATTCCTGCGGGAACCTTTTAGCTGCGCGGTACTGGCGCTGTCGCTCTGTACCGCCGCTTACACCGCCGAGATTCTGCGTGGCGCATTGCTGGCGGTGCCGCCAGGTCAGGTGGAAGCGGGCATGGCCTGTGGCATGTCGCGCGGCCTGCTGCTGCGAAGGATTATCGCGCCGGTGATGCTGCGTTACGCACTGCCAGCCTACTCGACCGAGGCGATTCTGCTGGTCAAATCGACCGCGCTGGCCAGCCTGGTCACGGTGTGGGACGTCACCGGCGTGGCGCAGCAGATCATTCAGCGTACCTACCGCACCATGGAGGTGTTTCTCTGTGCCGCTGCGATCTACCTGATCCTCAATTTCATTATTGTTCAACTGTATGCCCTGCTGGAACGGCGTCTGACGCCGGTGCATAAACCGGCAAAAAAGCCGTTACCGGTCGCTAAGCCGATCCCCGGAGGAGAATAAAATGTCAACCCTGCCACCCATCACGCTGTCGGCCAGCGATATCCATAAATCCTTTGGCGCAATGGAGGTGCTGAAAGGCATCTCGCTGCAGGCGCATCAGGGGGACGTGATCTCGATTCTGGGTGCCAGCGGCTCGGGAAAAAGTACCCTGCTGCGCTGCATTAACCTGTTAGAGACGCCCGATGCCGGTGTGGTCAGCGTCGGCGGCGAAACCATTGAGATGAAACGTCATGCCCGCGGTCATCAGCTGGCGGCGAATCCGCGCCAGATTGAGCGGCTGCGCTCACGGCTCGGCATGGTGTTTCAGAGCTTTAATCTCTGGTCGCACCTGACGGTGCTGCAAAATGTGATTGAAGGGCCGCATTACGTGCTGAAGCGTGACAAAAAAGCCTGCATCGCTGAAGCCGAAAAGCTACTGGACCGCGTCGGCTTGCTGAACCGCAAGGATTTTTATCCGGCGCAGCTCTCCGGCGGGCAGCAGCAGCGAGTCGCCATTGCCCGCGCGCTGGCCATGGATCCGGACGTGATGCTATTTGATGAGCCGACCTCGGCGCTCGATCCGGAGCTGGTCGGGGAAGTCCTGAAAGTCATGCGCAGCCTGGCGGAGGAGGGACGCACCATGCTGGTGGTAACCCATGAGATGGGATTTGCACGCAACGTCTCTAACCGGGTGGTGTTTATGCATCAGGGCACCATCGATTGTCAGGGCACGCCGCAGGAAATGTTCGGCGAACAAGGCTCGGCGCGGTTTAAACAGTTTATTTCCAGTCATCATCAGGTGGAGCCGGTGCTATGAGTCAGACCCTTGTCTGGGGCGATACGCCGTTACAGTGGCGGGATGTGGTTAAGGTGGCGCGGCAGGGCACCACGCTAGCGCTGAGCGACAGTGCCTGGCAGCGCATTGCGCAGGGCCGGGAAATCGTCGGCAATATCGTGGCGGCAGGTCAGGTGGCCTACGGCATTAATACCGGCCTGGGGGCGCTGTGCAACATCACGTTGTCGGACGATGAACTGAGCCAGCTGTCGCGCAACACTTTACTCAGTCACGCCTGTGGTGTCGGGCCATCGCTTGGCAAACCGGAAGTCCGCGCCATTCTGTGCGCCGCGATCGCCAACTACAGCCATGGCAAATCGGGCGTGTCGGTGGTGCTGGTGGAGCGGCTGCTGGCGCTGCTCAATTTGCAGATTACGCCTCAGGTGCCGTCGCAGGGGTCGGTGGGCTATCTGACTCACATGGCACACATCAGCCTGGCGCTGATGGGGGTGGGTGAGGTGGAGTGGGAAGGGCATCTGATGCCGGCGCAGCAGGCGCTGGAACGCAATGGACTGGCCCCTTTCCGGCCAGGTGCAAAAGAGGGGCTGAGCCTGGTCAACGGCACGCCGTGCATGACCGGTCTGGCCTGTCTGGCGCTCGACGACGCAGAACGTCTGCTGGACTGGGCGGATATCACCGGGGCGATGAGTTTCGAGGCGTTACGCGGTCAGCTGGCGGCGTTTGATCCTGAGGTGCTGGCGCTGAAAGCCAGTCCCGGTATTCAGCGCAGCGGCGAACGTTTACGCCGGTTGTTAATGGACAGTGCGGTTTTAAACGAGAGTCAGGGCATTCGTACCCAGGACGCGCTCAGTCTGCGCGCGATGCCGCAGGTCCACGGTGCCTGTCGCGATCAGTTCGATCACGCGCAGCGTCAGGTGGAGACTGAACTGAATGCCTGCACCGACAATCCGCTGGTGCTCGGCACACCGCAGGCGTGGCGGGTCATTTCGCAGGCCAATCCGCACGGTGAATCGGTGGCAATGGCCTGTGACGTACTGGCGATTGCGCTGGCGGAGCTGGGCAGTATTGCTGAGCGGCGGCTCGATCGGCTGGTGAATCCGCTGGTGAGTGGCCTGCCGCCGTTTCTGGTGGCACAGCCGGGCGTTAATTCGGGCATGATGATTGCGCAGTATGTCGCCGCATCACTCTGTGCTGAAAACCGGCAGCTGGCACAACCGGCGGTGCTGGACAACTACGTCACCTCCGGATTGCAGGAAGATCATCTGAGCCTTGGCACCGGCTCGGCATTGAAACTGCTGAAGCTGGTGAGTAATGTTGATCACATTATCGCTATCGAATATCTGCTGGCCGCGCAGGCGCTGGAATTTCACGGCGAGGCGCGATTGGCCAGTGGCACCTTACATGCCTGGCGACGACTGCGGCAGAGCGTGGCAAGCTGGCAGCAGGACCGCTGGCTGGCACCGGACATCGCCCGGGCGGTGAGCGAAATCAAAGCGCATCCGGTCGATGCGCTGTGATCATCAGCCGCGGCGCGCGTCCGGACGGACTAAATCAAAGCGCTGCGCTTCACTGATGCCGTAGTAGGCGCTGGGCCCACCGGCGCGCAGAATCGGCTCGGCTTTGGCGGTCTGATAAATGCCCGCTTCCAGCAGGTTTTCACTGATGTGGATCGCCACTGCTTCGCCGAGCACCAGCCAGCTCTCAATCGGCTTTCCCTGCGCATCCTGTAACTGGATCAGCTGGGTCAGCCGGCATTCGAAGTTAACCGGGCTTTCGCCGACCAGGCTGGCTTTGACCTGCGATGCCGGTAACGGCGTCAGTCCGGCATAGGCAAACTCATCCTGATCGGCTGACAGCGACGCTGAGCTTTCATTCATCGCTTCAGCCAGTGGCCGGGTCGCCAGGTTCCAGACAAACTCTTTGGTATCCGCAATGTTCTGCACGCTGTCCTTCCAGCCGCTGCTGGCGAAACCGATGATCGGCGGATGGTAGTTGAAGCAGTTAAAAAAACTGTAGGGCGCCAGATTGCGCTGGCCGCTGGCGCTGATCGAACTGATCCAGCCAATCGGACGCGGGCCGATGATGGCGTTCAGGGGATCGTGCGGCAGACCGTGGCCGGCACGCGGTTGATAGGAATAGCGTTTATGCGTCATAACCTCTCCGGTGGGGATTTAATCCATCTTAGCCCGACAGCATCGTCTGGCGGCAGCCGAATCGGGTAAGCGGATTGTGCGGGTTTATTTTCCGTCGCTCACAGCGTATTGTACGCGCGCCTGAATAATTGAGAGAACGTATGAAAAAGTCAGCCAGCTCGTCGCCTTTCCACGCCCGCAATCGCCATCAGGGCGAATACGATTTTGCCGCGTTAACCGCTGCGCATCCGCCGCTGGCGGCCAAAGTGCGGCCTAACGGTTATGGCGTCGATTCAATCGACTTTGCGGACCCGGATGCGGTGATGTTGCTCAATCAGGCGCTGATTAAGCTGTTTTACGGCATCGACTGGCAGCTGGCGCCGGGATCGCTCTGTCCACCCGTGCCGGGACGGGCGGATTACCTGCACTACCTGGCCGATCTGCTGGCGCTGGATAACCACGGGGCGATTCCGACCGTCGACGTGCTGGATATTGGCTGTGGCGCAAACTGCATCTATCCCCTGATCGGCGCAGCAGAATATGGCTGGCGCTTCACCGGCACCGAAATTGATGAGGCGGCGATCAAAGCGGCTGACCGGATTGTCGCGGCTAATCCTGGCCTGGCACGCCAGATCCGCCTGCGTCGTCAGAAAAACAGCGATGCGGTGCTGGCCGGCGTGGTCAGCAAAAACGAATTTTTCCACGCGGTGATGTGTAATCCGCCGTTCCACGCCTCGGCAGAGGAAGCGGCGGCCGGATCGCAGCGTAAAGTGCGCAATCTCGGCCTCGATAAAGCTGCGCCGCTTAACTTCGGCGGTCAGCATAACGAACTCTGGTGCGTTGGCGGCGAAAAGGCGTTTGTCGGTAAGATGATCGGCGAAAGCGTGGCGCTGGGCCGTCAGGTGGTGTGGTTCACCTCGCTGGTGTCGCGTAAAGAGAATCTGGCCACGCTGGAAAAGCAGTTGCGGGCGCTTGATGTTGCTGAGGTCCGGGTGGTGAATATGGCGCAGGGCCAGAAACAGAGCCGTTTCCTGGCGTGGAGTTTTATGCCTGCCGCGCAGCGCAGCAAAGTGTTAAGCCGTTAACCCGCAGGGCGGGCCGGATGGCCCGCGCTGAACTTATGGCGGTGACGGCAACGCCGGTAACGCGGCGGCCCCGGCAACATCACCGGCGGTTTGCATCACCTGCACCGTGTGATGCGGCGCTTTAATTCCGGCGGCGTCAAAGTGCTTCTTCACTTTATCATCCAGCGCAAAACGCACCGTCCACTGTTTGAGCGGCTGAGTGGTAAACGAGACGCGTACCGTAAACGCCTGGTTGGTCAGTCCCACCAGACCGGCAAAGCCCGGCTCACCAATCACCATGCCGCGAATGTCCGGATTCTCCAGTAACTCTTTCACTGCTGCCTGCAACGCCTGATTAGCGCGTTCGCTATCCTCATTGCGATCCACATCATAGTTAGCGACAAACGAACCGATGCCGCGCACAAAGTTGGCAAAAGTGGTAATCGATGACCACGGAATGATGTGATAAGCACCGGTATCCTGGCGCACGCCGACCGAGCGAATCGACATCCGCTCTACCGTGCCGGTAATCGCGCCGATGGTCACCAGATCGCCGGTATTCATGCCGTTTTCGAACTGGATAAAGATACCGGTAATAATATCTTTCACCAGCGTCTGTGAACCGAAAGAGACTGCCAGCCCCAGCGCACCGGCGCCAGCCAGCAGCGGCGCAATGTTCACCCCAATCTCAGAAAGCAGGATCATAATGGTGATGGTGCTGATCACCACTGCCAGCGCGTTGCGGAACAGGGTCAGCAGGGTGCGGGTGCGGGCACTGGGCATCGGACGGCCATGTGAATCCGAAGCCAGCCGACTTTCAATCAGGCTGGCCAGCACGGTCCAGCCAACGGCCGACAGCAGCACTATCATTACGATGCGGATCAGCACATCCACCATTTTTTCCCCGGCCCCGACCGTCAGCCAGTGCCACAAATCAAACAGGTTCCAGGCGTTAAGCAGCAGCAGCAGGGTGGCGAACACCGTCAGCACGCGCGCCAGCTTGAGCAACGCTTTGACCCAGTCGTTGACGCGCTTTTGCAGTTCCGGGTAGTTACGCCGTAAATCGGGCGACAGGATGATGGTTTTGCTAATCCAGCGGGTCAGTATTCCGGAGACAAAGGCGGCGATACCGATGATCGCCAGGCTGCGTACCGTGGCGGACATCATAAATTTCAGGCTGTCGCCGGGATTAAAAATCGAGAACAGGAACAGCGCAATAAAATAGGCGCTGGCCAGCCAGTGCCAGATCACGGCGAAGGCGCGGATAAACAGCGCGAAGAACGCCATGCTGCGGTCGGCCAGCCCGATCAGCGCGTTATGGATGCTGCGCTTGTTGGTGAAGATCAGATACAGCGCCCAGCTGGTCATGATCGCCATGATGATGATGTTGACCAGTGCGGCAATCTGCACGTTGACCTGATTACTGACAATCGGTACCACCACCAGCAGGCCGTAGCCCATCACCCCGCTCAGCCAGCTCAGCCGGGTATTCCAGTACGCAGCGCGGCTGTCGGTAAGATGGAAAAAGCGCAGTGCCGGGAAGTGCGGACAGAAAATCAGGCGCAGCAGTGCTTTAAAAAACTCAATCAGGGCGAAGGCGTTGAGGAACAGCCCTTGCTGATAGGCGATGGTGCGGTTGTCGCTGTGGAAGTTGTCGCTGATGATCTGACCGACAAACAGCGCCAGCGCCAGCAGCAGCAGGTCGATAATAAATGCACCGCCGATGGCGGCGGGCAGCTGCAGCCAGTTACGGTGATCGCGGTTTTATGCCGTCCCCAGACGCCCAGCCGGCGATAGATCGGATAGACCAGGCGGCGCAGCAGCCAGTAGAAGGCGAACATCGCCAGCGCCAGGCCCGCAAAATGGTTTAGCGCGTTGATAAAGGTGGTGGGATTAAAGGTCTTATGAGGCGCTTTGACAATATTGTCATGCAGCCGCACGAACTGCGAGGCGACCACGCCGCCGTACTCGCGGGTAACCTCGGTCAGCCCCTGCAACACCGTTTTATCTTCCTGCTCCGCAACGGGCGGCAGCAACTCCGGCGCAGCGCTGGCAGACGGCGAGGTCGAGACGTGACGCAACTGCTCAATCAGCGCCTGCCGTGACTGTTCATTCTCAAGGATATTGGCCAGTGCGGCGTATGCCGCTTTTTGCTGGTCGGGATCGGGCTGGCTGGATTGATCGCCTGACCCTTTGCTGGTTTGCTGCGCGGCAACTGCCGCCTGCGGTAAAGTGACCGCCGGAACCTGTGGTGCCAGGCTAAATAACATCAGGAACAGCAGGATCCAGCGCCACACAACGGGGCGGGGTGGGCAGGCTGACGACATGGCTCTCTCCTTAGCTACGCGCGTGCTTCACAAGAGGGAAAGTATAGTCAGGCGATTGATATTAACGTGGTTAATGAGGATTAATCTGCCGTGGCGACGGCGCAGGACAGGCAGGAAAAGCGGGCCGGCAGGGCGGCCCGCCCGTCATCAGGAGACGTGCTGCAGGAATTCGCGCAGACGATCGCTGGGCGGATTGCTGATCAGGCTGTCGGGATCGCCATCTTCCGCGATACGACCCTTGTCGATGAAGATCAGACGCGATGCTACCTTCTGCGCGAAGCCCACTTCATGGGTCACGATCACCATCGTCATGCCTTCTTCTGCCAGATCCTGCATCACTTTCAGCACTTCATGACGCAGCTCCGGGTCCAGCGCCGAGGTAGGCTCATCGAACAGCATCATTTTGGGTTTCACCGCCAGCGCCCGGGCAATCGCTACCCGCTGCTGCTGACCGCCGGAAAGCTCAGACGGGAAGTGGTGTGCGCGCTCAGCCAGCCCCACTTTGCCCAGCAGCTCTTTCGCCAGCTGGCGGGCCGCCTCTTTGCTGGCGCCACGCACCCGGATCGGACCAAAAGCCACATTATCCAGCGCGCTCATCTGTGGAAACAGGTGAAACTGCTGGAAGACCATGCCCGCTTCCTGACGGATCAGGCGATCATCTACTTTCGGATCGTTGACCCGCAGACCGTCGACGATCAGCTCGCCGCTGGTGATCTCTTCCAGCTTGTTAATGCAGCGCAGCAGAGTCGATTTGCCCGAGCCGGACGGCCCGATAATCACCACCACTTCGCCCCGGTTAATCTTCAGGTCAATATTATGCAGCACCTGGGTCTGGCCAAAATGCTTCGAAACATCTTTAAATTCAATCACAGGATTTTCACCCTTTTCTCAACACGGCGCAGCACAAAGCTCAACACCAGCGTAATCACCAGATAGATGATCGCGACGGCGCTCCAGATTTCCAGAGCGCGGAAGTTACCGGCGATAATCTCCTGACCCTGACGCGTCAGTTCAGCGACACCGATAACAATAAACAGCGAAGTATCTTTGATGCTGACAATCCACTGGTTACCCAGCGGTGGCAACATGCGGCGCAGCGCCAGCGGCATAATCACATAGCGCAGCGTTTCGCGGCTCGACAGACCGAGCGCCAGCCCCGCTTCGCGGAAGCCTTTGTTGATCGACAGCACCGCACCACGGGTAATTTCCGCAATGTAGGCGCCGGAGTTAATCATAATGGTCACCACCGCCGCGCTGAACGGATCGATACGCAGGTCAGGGAAGGCCATCGGCAGGGCGAAATAGATAAACATCACCTGCACCACAATCGGGGTGCCGCGGATAATTTCAATAAACACCAGCGCGATGTTGTTGGTGATCCAGCCGCCGTAAGCGCGGGCGAAACCGGCCACCAGGCCGATAATTAACCCGCCAACCAGGCCGATGATTGAGATGATTAAGGTCATCTTTGCGCCTTCAAGCAGCGCCGGCATGGCGGGCCAGATGACGCTCCAGTCAAACTCCATGGTGTGACTCCAGATATGTTGCGATGGAAAAAAGCAGGGAAAAAGTTTCCCTGCTGAAAAGTTAGTGCTGCTGCAAATTGTTATTTAGGTTCGGTACCGAACCATTTTTTATACAGCTGATTGTAGGTGCCGTTCTCTTTGATGGTTTTCAGCGCGCCGTTCACTTTTTCACGCAAATCGTCGCTGCCTTTCGGGAAGGCGATACCGTACTGCTGCGCTTCAATTGATTCGCCTACCGCTTTGAAGCGGCCTTTACCGGCGGTATTGATGAAGTAGAGAATGTTTGGCGTATCATGCAGTACCGCGTCAGCGCGATTGGTACCGAGTTCCATGTAGGCGTTGTCGATGTTCGGGAACTGACGCAGATCTTTGGTTTTGATGTTGGCTTTAGCGTAATCAACCGAGCCGGTGCCGCTCTTCACGGCGACCACTTTACCGCTGAGATCGCTGATGCCTTTGATGTCGTTCTCATTGTTACGCACCATCACCAGCAGACCGCTTTTGTAATAGCCATCAGAAAACTCGATAGCCTTTTTACGCTCTTCGGTAATGGTGATCCCTGCCAGCGCCAGATCGACGTTGCGGGTCTGCAGTGCCGGGATAATACCGCTGAAATCCATTGGCTTGAGGGTGTAATCGAGTTTCAGTTGCTTAGCAATCGCATCCCACAGGTCAACGTCGAAGCCGACATATTTGTCGCCCTGTTTGAACTCAAAGGGAACGAAGGCGGTGTCAGTAGCGACCACCAGTTTCTTTTCTGCTGCGGTGGAAGAGAGGGAGAAGGCCAGCGCCAGCGCGGCCACAGAAACTTTTAACAGTGACTTCATCATTTTTCCTTATTACTACCAGGCGGCAGGGCCTGTGTTTGCGGCTTGTCATATGAAAGAATTAT
>Ga0308167_1001229_pt1 | contig 32011 bp, 32 predicted proteins | sample PhyCR1_2_FD_202138 | JGI IMG/M metagenome (GOLD analysis project Ga0308167, IMG submission 202138) | Phyllosphere microbial communities from UC Gill Tract Community Farm, Albany, California, United States - DLSLRC.R1 | ecosystem: Host-associated > Plants > Phyllosphere > Unclassified | place... | reverse complement strand
CAAGGTCAAGGAGCTCTTCGCCGGCAAGCACATCCCGACGCAGGCCGACTGGGTGGCGCTGAAGTCGTCGATCCAGGAGCACGGCATCTACAACCAGAACCTGCAGGCGGTGCCGCCGACCGGCTCGATCTCGTACATCAACAACTCGACGTCGTCGATCCACCCGATCGCCTCGAAGATCGAGATCCGCAAGGAAGGCAAGCTCGGCCGCGTCTACTACCCGGCGCCGTTCATGACGAACGACAACCTGGAGTACTACCAGGACGCCTACGAGATCGGCTACGAGAAGGTCATCGACACCTACGCCGCCGCCACCCAGCACGTCGACCAGGGCCTGTCGCTGACGCTGTTCTTCAAGGACACCGCCACGACGCGCGACATCAACAAGGCTCAGATCTACGCATGGCGCAAGGGCATCAAGACGATCTACTACATCCGTCTGCGTCAGATGGCGCTCGAGGGTACCGACATGACCGAGTGCGTCTCGTGCATGCTCTGATCCGGCTCTGACCACAGGAAACGACGAAGAACAATGACTCCTCACCCCCCGCTCAAGCTGGTCGACAGCGTTCAGGCGATCAACTGGAACCGCATCCAGGACGACAAGGACCTCGAGGTCTGGAACCGTCTGGTGAACAACTTCTGGCTGCCCGAGAAGGTGCCGCTGTCGAACGACGTCCAGTCGTGGAACACGCTGACGCCCGACGAGCAGCTGCTCACCATGCGCGTCTTCACCGGTCTGACTCTGCTCGACACGATCCAGGGCACGGTCGGCGCCGTCTCGCTGATCCCCGACGCGATCACCCCTCACGAAGAGGCGGTGTACACGAACATCGCGTTCATGGAGTCGGTGCACGCGAAGAGCTACTCCTCGATCTTCTCGACGCTCGCGTCGACGAAGGAGATCGACGAGGCCTTCCGCTGGTCCACGGAGAACCCGAACCTTCAGAAGAAGGCTCAGATCATCATGGACTACTACCAGGGTGACGACCCGCTCAAGCGCAAGGTCGCCTCGACCCTGCTCGAGTCGTTCCTGTTCTACTCGGGCTTCTACCTGCCGATCTACTGGTCGTCCAAGGCGAAGCTCACGAACACGGCCGACCTGATCCGCCTCATCATCCGCGACGAGGCCGTGCACGGGTACTACATCGGCTACAAGTTCCAGAAGGGTCTCGAGAACGAGACCGAAGAGCGCCGCCAGGAGCTGAAGGACTACACCTTCAACCTGCTGTTCGAGCTCTACGACAACGAGGTGCAGTACACCCAGGACCTCTACGACGGCGTCGGTCTGACCGAGGACGTCAAGAAGTTCCTGCACTACAACGCCAACAAGGCGCTGATGAACCTCGGCTACGAAGCGATGTTCCCCTCGACCGTCACGAACGTGAACCCGGCGATCCTGTCGGCGCTCTCGCCGAACGCCGACGAGAACCACGACTTCTTCTCGGGGTCCGGCTCCTCCTACGTCATCGGCAAGGCCGAGGCCACGGAAGACGACGACTGGGACTTCTGAGTCACACGTTGAGCATGATGAAGGGGCGGATGCTGCGGCATCCGCCCCTTCGTCATGTCGTCGCCGCCTCAGGCGCGCTCGTCGGCCAGGCGGGCTCGGCGCTCCTCTTCCCGCTTCGAGTAGGTGGCGGCGCGGATCGCGTCGTCGGACTCCAGGCCCGTTCCCAACGCCCCGCCGAGTGTCGCCGCCGACGCGACGAACCAGGTGAGCACGAACAGATCGCCGACTTCGACGGTTCGGCCGAGGGACTCGCTCATCACCGACGTGTCGAGCACGAAGAGCGCCCAGGCCAGATTCACGACGTACAGCGCCAGATAACAGATGACGATGCCGATGGTCAGGGTCAGCAGCGTCGAGGTGTTGTAGAGACGGGATCTCTCACGGGCCTGGAGTGAGTCGTCGTCTGGACGGTCCCAGAGCCTGCCGTCGATCACGATCCACGCGATGATGATCGTGATGGAGGCCACGGTCGCCGCCACCAAGCGCCAGCCCGACAGTGAGCTGGCGAGCGACCACACGGTCGGCTCGATCGTCGCCACCGCGCCGGTCGCCAGCGCTGCGACCAGCGCGGACTTGAGCCCGGCGGCGAGCAGCCACGGACGGTTGGCCAGCACCATCCCCAGAAGCACGCGCCCGCGGGCACTGAGTCCGGGCAGCGGCAGGCGCTGCTCCTCCGGCGAGGCGGGCTCGGCCATCCCGTCGACGAGTCCCCGCACCGCGTGGCGGGCGCGGCTCTGCACCCGGAACCCGCCCAGGGCGGGCAGCGACAGCACCGCGGACTGGCGACGAGGATCGATCGCCGCCAGCAGGTAGCGGCCGTCATCGTCGCGAAGCGGAAGCTCGGTGACGCCGATGACGAGATCCCACCCGTTCTGCTCGGCATGCGCACGCAGCCGCTCGAGGGCGACGTCGACGTCTTCAGACCCGAGGGTGAACGGCTCGCTGACGAGTTCGACGATCCAGCTGTCGGCCGCAGCGGCGAGCGGTGGCGTGAGGTCGGTCATCCGACGCGCGACGGTAGTGGGCGAAGCCGGGTCGGCTACGAGGCCCACTCGGATCGGCTCCATCTCCGCAACCTACACCCGCCTCGCATCGGCCGCATCGGCTTCTTCTCTTCGCCGAACAGGATGGGAGAGGGCGGATGCCGCAGCATCCGCCCTCTCCCGCATGTGCCCACCGCTCAGGCGGGAGCGTCGTCCGGGTCGAGCGCGCGCAGAGCGTCTTCCTCGACCTCATTGTCGGCGGTCAGCTGCTGTTCGGTGTTCTCGTCGCCGCCGAGGGCCGCGTCGCGGTCGGGGCTGGCGTCGCCCTGAATGGCGCCGCGAGGCGATTCACCGTGTGAGCTGTCACCCTGGATCGCGCCGCCCTGGGCTGCGCCCTGGGCGTTCTCTTCGTCGGCGTCGCCCTGGATGGCTCCGCGAGGGGAGTCGCCGTGCGAGCTGTCGCCCTGGATGGCACCGCCCTGGTTCGAGCCCTGGGCGTTGCCGTCGAGCTCGTCGGGCTGGCGCCCGGCCGAATCTGCCGACTGGCCGTCAGGAGCGGTGTTGTGCTCGGGGATCGCCTCGGGGGAGCCTTCGGCGGGCTCTTCGGCGTGCGGGGTGCGTCCTGTGTTCTGGTCCATGCGGCGAACGTACGTCCGCCCCGCCCGCACGTGGAGGGCATTGACAAACCGCAGTCACCCGCTCAGAACTCCGGGTCGTCCTTCTTCGAGGTGCGGATCGGCGTCGTGACGGCCGCTTCATCGCTGAACTCGACCGGGTCCGCCTTCTCGGCGCGGTCGACGACGTTCAGCGGCCTGGTCTCGTCGAGAGTCATCAGGAATCGGCTGTCCTCCGAGCGGTGCAGTCGGCCGGAGGTGAAGATCCAGATCGCGCCGATCGCACAGGCGACGAAGCCCGCGGTGCCACCGAGCATGATCGCCACGCGCGGGCCGAACGCGTCGGCCACCCACCCGGCGATGGGAGCGCCGACCGGAGTAGAGCCCATGATCACGGCCATGTACAGCGCGAGCACGCGCCCTCGCAGCGCCGGGGCCGTGGTCATCTGCACGTATCCGTTGGCCGTCGTGAGCAGCGTCACGATCATGAAGCCGGTGAACGTCAGCGTGATCGCGTACGACAGATACGTCGGCATGGATGCGGAGATGAAGGCCGCGACTCCGAAACCGCCCGCCGCGAAGACCACGACGCGCACGCGAGCGCGGTCGCGCCTGGCCGCCAGCAGCGCCCCGGCGAGCGAGCCGATCGCGAGCACCGAGCTCAGCACGCCGTAGCCGTCGGCCCCGGCCCCGAACTCGATCGCCATGGTCGATGCGAAGATCGGGAAGTTCATGCCGAACGCGCCGATCAGGAACACGGTCACGAACACGACCCGCAGGTCGCTGCGACCCCAGACATAGCGGAAGCCCTCTGCGAGGCCGCCGGGCCGGCGGTTCTTGAGACGCGGCGCCAACTGCCCGGTGCGCAGCAGCATCAGCGCGACGAGCATCGCGAGGAACGTCACGGCGTTCGCGATGAACACCCACCCCGAGCCGATCGCCACGATCAGCAGACCGCCGACGGCCGGGCCGATCATGCGGGCCAGGTTGAAGGATGCCGAGTTGAGGGCGACCGCGTTCGACGTGTCGCCGGCCGAGACCATGTCGGAGACGAACGCCTGCCGCGCGGGTGCGTCGAAGGCGTTGACGACACCGAACGCGGCGGCGAAGCAGAACATCATCGGCAGGGTCATCACGCCGTTGAGCAGCAGGACGCCTACGGCGATCGCGAGCAGCAGCAGCGCGCTCTGGGTGGCGAGCAGGATGCGGCGGCGCTCGAAGCGGTCGGCGACCCATCCGGTGAGGCTCACCAGCACCAGCGGCGGACCGAACTGCAGCGCCATCGTGAAACCCATGGCCGCGGCGTCGTTGTCGGTGAGCTCGGTGAGCACGACCCAGTCTTGCGCGGTCGCCTGCATCCAGCCACCGATGTTGGAGACGAGGGCGCCGGCGAACCAGATGCGGTAGTTGATGTTCGAGAACGAACGGAACATCGCGCTCATCGGTCGACCACCTTTCGCATCAGGGCGCTCGCTTCTCGCAGCGTCGTCAGTTCCTGCTCGGTGAAGTCCAGTTCGCCGAGCATCTCGGCCAGCAGCTCGTCGCGGCGCTTGATGGTCTGCGCGACGATCTCGGTGCCCGCCTCGGTGATGTCGACCTGCACGCGACGGCGGTCTTCGGCATCCGGAGTGCGGATCACGAAACCCTGCTCTTCGAGTCCGTTGATCATGCTCGTCATCGACGGTGCAGTGACTCGCTCGCGCTCTGCCAGGGCCGTGATCGTGCGCCGGCCGTGCATGCGCAGCGTCGCGAGCACCGCGAGCTGCGCGTCGCTCATCGCGTCGACGGCACGGGCCGAGCGCAGGCGCCGTGCGAGTCGGAACGTCGCCATGCGCAGGTCTGTCGCGGTGAGTTGGAGGGAATCATCGGTCGCAGACATTACTTAGACAGTCTAAGTAATTTTGCCAAGGATGGGAAGCGGGCGTCGGATCGGCCGCCGCCGACAGGCCAGAATGGACGCATGACCCGATCCGTTGCTCTCGAGCTCGCCGTGCAGGACCCGACCGGAGTGCGCATCGCCGGCGCCGTCGGCGCCGTGCGCGTCGAGCTCGCTCAGGCTCTGCCTCTCGGCGGCCTCACTCCGTCGCCGGCGACCCTCGACCTGTCGATCGACGCGGCACGAGCCGTCGGGGTCGAGGTGCATGTGCTCGTCCGGCCCCGAGCCGGCGGTTTCACCTACTCCGCCGACGAGATCGCGATCGCAGAGAGCGACGTCCGCCGTGCGATCGAGGCGGGCGCCGACGGTGTCGTGATCGGTGCGCTCGACGAAGAGGGGCTGCTCGACATCCCCGCCATGCGGCGCCTGCGCGACGCCGCCGGCGGAGCATCCGTCACCCTGCATCGCGCGATCGACGTGACTCCCGACCCCGTGGCGACGCTCGTCGCCGCCAGGGACCTCGGCCTTCGACGAGTGCTCACCTCGGGTGGCGCCTCGGTCGCGATCGACGGCATCGACACCCTGCGCGCGCTCGTCGCCGAGGCGGCCGGAGAGATCGAGATCATGGCGGGCAGCGGAGTGGATGCCGCCAGCGCTCCCGCCCTCGTCGCAGCGGGCGTCGACGCTCTGCACTTCTCCGCCAAGCGCATGGTGCACGAAGACGGCGGTGTGCGCATGGGGTCGGCATCGGACGGCGTCGGGGGATACGAGGTCACCGACCTCGCGATCGCCCAGGGCGTCATCGCCGCGCTGTCGAACTGAGCCGCATCGTGCGGTCGAGCTGAGGCTCGTCCCGCAGTCGCCCTGACGCATGTCGCGCACCCTCAGTAGGGTGGGGGCGTGACCGATACGCGCGAATTCACGGATGCCGACGGCATCGCCATCGTCTACGACGTGCACCCGGCGGTGGGCGATGCGCGGGGAGTCGTGCAGCTGCTGCACGGTGTGGGCGAGCACGCCGGGCGCTACGGGGCGCTGATCGCCGCGCTGACCGAGGCCGGGTTCATCGTCTACGCCGACGATCACCGAGGGCACGGTCGCACCGGCATCCGCCAGCACGGAGGCCCCGCCAAGCTCGGCCGCCTCGGCAAGGGCGGACTGCGCGCGGCGCAGGCGGCGATCTGGCAGCTCACCGGCATCATCAAGGACGAGCACCCCGACCTGCCGCTCGTGCTGCTCGGACACTCGTGGGGATCGTTCCTCGCGCAGATGCTCGTGAACGACCACCCCGAGGCGTGGGATGCCGTGATCCTCTCGGGGTCGGCTCTGCGCACACCCGGATCGCTCAACGCGGCACCGCTCAACGCCCGCTGGGCGGCGGACGACGCCACCGGCCTCGAATGGCTGAGTCGCGACCCCGCCGTGTGGACCTCGTTCGACGAGGATCCGCTCACCACGGATCAGCCGCTTCTGAAACTGTTCGGCCCGGTCGAGGCGGCCAAGCTCTACGGTCGCCCGCGCAAGGACCTCGGCCGCGACATCCCGCTGCTGCTGCTCGTCGGCCGCGACGACCCGGTCGGCGGCCCCCGCAGCGTGCACAAGCTGGCCGACGAGTACCGCACGCGATCGGGGCTCACCGACATCACGACGCTCGTCTATCCCGATGCGCGTCACGAGATCTTCAACGAGCTGCAGCAGGACGAGGTGCGGGCCGACATCCTGTCGTGGCTCGACACCCGCATCCCCCCGCGCTGAGACGTCGCGCGGCGGAGCGGGCTTCTGTCCGGTCGTTGAGCGAGCAGCGAAGCAGCGAGACGAAACGTGGCGAGTGCGCGCAATCGGCTCACTGCGTTTCGTCTCGGTCGGCTTCGCCGCCCTCTCTCTCAACGACCGGGGTCGGGCGCCTTTTCGCGCGTCCGAGTGTTACGCCCGATGAACGTGCGTTACAGCTGGTGAATCCACGTGACGCCATCTCGGCATATCGCCCTTCCCTCCGCATAGATTCGCGGCGAGAAGGAGGTGCGGGGTGGGTTTCGAAGACGAGTGGCGTGCGTGGCATGACTCGCGGGAGCGCTATGCCGGCGCCGAGTACGGCCCGGCCGCGCTCGAGTCGACGAACTGGCTCATCACCGAGCCCGCTGCCGTCGAGGGGGTGCCCGGGCTCTGGGCGCTCACGGGAGACGGAGGGATCCGCGGCAGCGATCTCGGCACCACCGGGTCGGTCGTCACGCTGAGGGGCCGTGACACGCTGCGGCTCGGACGCCGCGAGCTGCGCGTCTTCGACAGGCGGGGGGAGGTGGCGCTGCGGGTGTTCAACCCGAGGCGGCCGGAGCGGGAGCGGTTCAGCGCGATCGACGCGTATCCGCCTCGGAAGGGATGGCGGATCGCCGCGGTGTTCGAGCCGACGCCCGGCGAGACGATCACCGTCACCTCGGTGGATGGTCGCTCGCACGAGTCCGACCTCGCCGGTCGGCTGCGGTTCACGCTCGACGGCGTCGCGGTGGCGCTCGCCGCGACCCGCACGCCCCAGGGCGGCCTGAGCGCGATCTTCGCCGACGGCACCAACGGCACCGAGACATATCGCTTCCGCTTCCTGCCGATCGAAGAACCGGCATCCGACGGCTCCGTGGTCATCGACTTCAACCGCGCATACCTGCCTCCGTGCGCCTTCTCGGATCAATACGTGTGCCCGCAGCCGCCGCCGGGCAATCGCTTCTCGGCGCCGATCCGCGCGGGCGAGCGGGCTGTCGTGCTCGGGCGGTGAATCCGCGGCGGACCGCGCCCCAGCGACGGCCTCGCCTTAAGCTGTAATCGTGCACGGTGAATTCAAGGTTCCAGGAGGAAAGCTCGTCGTCGTCGACCTCGAGGTCGAAGACGGCAGGATCGCTCGCTTCCGGCTCGCCGGCGACTTCTTCCTCGAACCCGACACGGCACTCGACGACATCGACCGGGCGGTCACCGGACTGCCGGTCGAGACGGATGCCACGGCCATCGCCGCGGCGGTGCGCGGTGCGCTGCCCGAGGGTGCGCAGCTGCTCGGGTTCACTCCCGAAGCCGTCGGCACGGCCGTGCGTCGAGCACTCGTCACGGCACCGGGGTGGAACGACTTCGACTGGGAGATCGTGCACGAGAAGGCGGTCTCGCCGCGCATGAACCTCGCGCTCGACGAGGTGCTCACCTCTCGGGTCGGTGAGGGGCGCCGTCGTCCGACGCTGCGCATCTGGGAGTGGGACCAGTCGGCCGTCGTCATCGGCTCGTTCCAGTCGTACCGCAACGAGGTCGACCCCGAAGGTGCTGCCCGCCACGGATTCGACGTCGTTCGCCGCATCTCGGGCGGTGGCGCGATGCTCATGGCCGCAGGGCAGATCATCACCTACTCGCTCTACGTGCCGGCATCCCTCGTGCAGGGCATGACCTTCGCCGACTCCTACGCCTTTCTCGACGACTGGGTGCTGCAGGCGCTGCGCTCGCTCGGCATCGACGCGATCTACCAGCCGCTCAACGACATCGCCAGCTCCTCGGGCAAGATCGGCGGAGCCGCGCAGAAGCGCCTCGCCAACGGGGGAGTGCTGCACCACGCGACCCTCTCGTACGACATCGACGGCCAGACGATGACCGAGGTGCTGCGCATCGGCCGCGAGAAGCTCAGCGACAAGGGAACCACCTCGGCGGCGAAGCGGGTGGATCCGCTGCGCAGCCAGACCGGACTCTCACGGGCCGAGATCATCGAGCGCTTCAAGGACACGTTCCGCTCGCTCACCTCGGCGGAAGACGGCGCGATCAGTGCCGACGAGTATGCGGACGCCGAGGCGCTGGTCGAGTCGAAGTTCGCCACGGACACGTGGCTGCATCGGGTTCCGTGACCGACCCCTCGCCTGCACCTGCGTCTGATCCGGCGACGCCTGCCCCCGTCGTCCGCGGCGACGTCTCGATCATCCAGGGCGACAATCTCGCGGTCACGGCGACCCTGCCGTCGGCATCCTTCACGCTCGTCTACCTCGACCCGCCGTTCAACACGGGGCGCACGCAGGAGCGCCAGGTGGTCACCGCCCGTCGCACGTTCACAACTCAGCACAAAACGGGCGCCGACGGCGTCGCAGCCACGGAATCCGGCGGGTCGGATGCCGTAGCCGACCCGATCCTGCTGAATACTGAACCGGCGGGCTCCGGGGCCGAGGTGCGGCACGGATTCCACGGTCACGCGTACGAGCGGGTGCGCGGCATGCTGCGCACCTACGACGACCGCTTCGACGACTACGGCGCCTTCCTGATGCCGCGGCTCGAGGAGGCCTGGCGGCTGCTCGCCGACGACGGCACGCTCTATCTGCACCTCGACTACCGCGAGGCGCACTACGCCAAGGTCATGCTCGATGCGGTGTTCGGCCGCGACTGCTTTCTCAACGAGCTCATCTGGGCCTACGACTACGGCGCGAAGTCGCGCCGTCGCTGGCCGACCAAGCACGACACGATCCTCGTCTACGTCAAGAACCCGCGCGAGTACGTGTTCAACGCCGACGACATCGATCGAGAGCCCTACATGGCGCCCGGCCTCGTCACGCCCGAGAAGGCCGCACGCGGCAAGCTGCCCACCGATGTCTGGTGGCACACGATCGTGCCGACGACCGGACGTGAGAAGACGGGGTATCCGACGCAGAAGCCCGAGGGAATCCTGCGGCGCATCGTGCGGGCATCCAGCCGCCCCGGCGACCGCGTGCTCGACCTCTTCGCCGGCAGCGGCACGACCGGAGCCGTGGCCTCGGCCCTCGGGCGCGACGCCGTGCTCGTCGACGACAATCCCGAGGCGGTGCGCGTGATGACCGAGCGGATGCCGCACGCCGTGGTGTCGCGCGTCGGGGAGTAGGAGGGGCATCTTTCGACGCACCCGCGAATGTCGGAAACTCTGACTACTGTCGCGGTATGACCAGTTATACTCTTCCCATGAAGACGGCGATCTCCGTGCCCGATGGCGACTTCGCTCGTTTCGAACGCGTGGCTGCGCGACACGGCATGAACCGGTCGGAGTTCTTCCAGCTCGCCGGGCGACGACTGGCTGATGAGTTGGAAGGCTCTTCGGACCTGACCCGTATCGCGAACCAGATCTTGGCTCAGGCCGATACCGATGCCGACGATGAGTTGTTCGTGCGAGGCAACGAACAGCGGCTGCGCGAGAGCACCGACTGGTGATCCGCAGAGGCGACATCGTCTGGGTCGACTTCGGGATTCCGCGAGGCTCGGAACCGGCGAAAGTGCGTCCGTCCGTTGTAGTGCAAGAGGACTGGCTGCTCGACACGAACGTCACTACCGTCCTCGTCGTGCCACTGACCTCGAACACCGCTCTCGAGGGGTTTCCGGGCAACGTACTGGTGCCGGCCGCGGCGTCAGGGCTCGATCGCGACTCGGTGGCGAACGTGAGTCAGATCGGTCCGGTCACACGCGAGTTCGTCGACACCTACCCGGCCGGCCACCTCGCGCCATATCTGATGGCGCAGATCGGGACCGGCATCCGTCTCGTCCTGGGAGTCTGAGGCGCCCGTCGTCACGTTTCATGCCGATCCCCTTCCGGTCACGCATGAGATGAAGATGGCTGCGGAGAGAAGGTGATCGCTATCGTGGGCGTCACCACCGAGCGGAGGGCTTCCCATGGGCGAGCACGTGAATGTCGACAATTTCGTCGTGGCGGAGACGGCGCGGATGTTCGCCGCCCTGCAGGCCGCGGCGGGCGGGGTGAACACGTTCCGCCACAATTCCGAGCCCGCCCCGATCGACGAACAAGCAGTGGTGCGCCTGAACCGGGACACGCTGTACAGCTTCGCCATCGCGGATATCAATGCGGGGGCGACGCTGACGCTTCCCGATGCGGGAGACCGTTACATGTCCGCGATGATCGTCAACGAGAGCCACCTGATCAACCGGATCTTCCACACGGCCGGTTCGTTCGAGCTGACACCCGAGGAGTTCGGCTCACCTCACGTGCTGATCGCCGTTCGCATCCTCGCCGACCCGGATGACGAGGCCGACCTGGCTGTCGTGGGAGATCTGCAGAAGGGGATCAGCGTCGAAGCGCGCTCGTCGGCCCCATTCGTCCTCGCCGAATACGATGCCGAATCGCTCGAGGAGACGCGCGGCGCCCTGTTGACGCTCGCGAAGGGTGTCGGCGGGTACCGCGGGATGTTCGGCACGGCCGAGGAGATCATCCCGGTTCGGCATCTGATCGGCACAGCATCCGGCTGGGGCGGGCTGCCCGAATCGGAGGCCGTCTATGTCGGCGTCGACACCGCACTCCCGCCAGGCAGCTACACCATGACGATGAGGGATGCGCCGGTCGATGCGTTCTGGTCGATCTCGGTCTACAACGCCGAGGGGTACTTCGAGCCCAACGTCGCCGGTCGCTACACGATCAACAGCATCACCGCGGAGAAGGCGCCCGACGGTTCCGTCACGGTCCGTTTCGTCGACGATCCCGACACCCGCACCCCGAATGCGATTCCTGTGCCTCCGGGGTGGAACCTTCTGGTGCGTCTCTACCGTCCGAAGGCCGCCTACTTCGACGGCAGCTGGACCGTGCCGCTGATCACCGCCGACTTGCCACGCACGCCGTAGTTTCGCGGAGTCCGGTGTGAGTGAGTCTCGGCGTGCGAGTGAGTCTCGTCGTGACAGGGTGAGAGTCATGACCGAGTACGTCGAGGTGCAGACCGCCGCGGGGCGGGTTCGAGGGCGCTGGCGCCCGACGACGGGAGGGCGCGGGGCTCCGCGATCGGCCGCGTTCCTCGGCATCCCGTTCGCCGAGCCGCCGATCGGCGGACTCCGATTCCAGGCACCGGTGCCGAAGGCGCCGTGGGAGGGCGTGCTCGACACGCTCGAGTTCGCGGCGACCGCGCAGCGCGGCGACCCCGGTGTGACGCTGATCCCCGAGCCGAGCGTCGAGGGCGACTCGACCCTGAACGTGAACGTGTTCACGCCCGACCCCGAGGCTTCGGGCCTGCCCGTGCTCGTCTGGATCCATGGCGGCGGATACTTCGCCGGTTCGCCGGCTAGCCCCTGGTACGACGGCCGCAACTTCAACCGCGACGGCGTCGTCACCGTGTCGATCTCGTACCGGCTCGGCGTCGACGGCTTCGGCTGGATCGAGGATGCTCCGTCGAACCGCGGCGTGCGCGACTGGCTGCTCGCGCTCGAATGGGTGCAGCAGAACATCGCCGCATTCGGCGGAGACCCGAGCCGCGTGACGATCGCGGGACAGTCCGCGGGCGGCGGGGCGGTGCTCACCCTGCTCGGCATGGAGAAGGCGCAGCACCTGTTCCACGCGGTCTACGCGATCTCGGGGGCGTTGGGCGATGTGTCGGCGACTCGCGCCGAGGCGTTCGGGCGTGCGCTCGCCGCCTCGGGTGGGGTGGCTCCGACAGTGGCCGGACTGTCGACGCTGTCGGACGAGCGCCTGCTCGCGCTGCAGAAGAAGGCGACCCAGCTCGGGCCGTCGTCACTGACGACCGTGATCGAGGAGGGGCTGCCACTCGGCCCGACGATCGACGGCGACCTGCTTCCGCGGCCGACCCGGGAGTCGTTGCGTGCCGGCGTCGGTGCCGACAAGCCACTGGTGATCGGCGCGACCGACGACGAGTTCACGATGGCGTTCGCGGGAAAAACGGCGAAGGCATTGCGGTGGGTACCGCAGTCCGTGCTGCTGAACCGGTTCGGTGTGCCCAAGAGCATCCGTGCCGAGTATCTCGCCGCGAATGCCGACGTCGTGAGTCTCGGCAAGGCGCGTCTCGCGGGCCGGGTGCTGACAGATCGGATGTTCCGCACCACCGTGCCGGGCATCGCGGCCGACCGTGGCGATGCCCCCACATGGCTCTACCGCTTCTCGTGGCCCTCGGGACGCTTCGGTTTCGCGGAGCACTGCCTCGACGTGCCGTTCTTCTTCGAATGCCTCGACGGCCCGTCGATGGTAGCCCTCGCGGGGCCGAACCCGCCCCAGGAACTCGCTGACGACGTGCACGGCGCCGCGGTCGCGTTCATCACCACCGGCGATCCGGGGTGGGGCAGGCACGACGGGGATGCCGGTGTCGTGCGTGTCTACGACCGGCCCACCCGCGACGTCGATGATGCCTATGCGTCGGTGCGGGCGCTGCTCTGAGCCGAGCGGCCGCCCGCCGCGGCGGCCGGGCTCATGTCACGCGGTAGGCGCGGTAGCGCACGGCGTCCGCCTGCCGCTGGGCGACGGAGAGGAACAGCGAACGCTGCAGGTGCGCGAGCCCCGGTGCCGAGGTCTCGATCTGCACCGTGGTGCGGAAGTAGTACGACCCGGCGTCGACGTCTTCGCCGCGGCGCAGCTGCTCGAGCACGTCGGGGGTTCCGGTGCGGAGCCCCTTCGCGTGCAGCAGCAGCAGGTCGCCGTCGGTCGTGCGCGCCGAGTAGCGGCCGTCGATCTCGATCGTGCCGTCGGAGCGGACGATCTGCCAGTCGGCGCCACCGGGCAGGATCTCGGCGTCGACGGCACCGGTGACGCGGCCGCCGAGGATCGGCACGACGCGTCTGTGACCGACACTCGTGCTGCCGTGGTCTTCGAGCGGCCCGAGTCCGACGGTGACGTCGAAGGCGAACTCGAAGGTCGGCACCGGGAGCAGATCGTGCGGGTCAGGGCTGCCCGTGGAGTCGATGCTCATGCGACCGGGGTGAGCGACGCGCGCTCGTTCAGTACCGACGGCAGGAAGCCGGCGGCGGTCTTGTACCCGGTCGCGATCTGCTCGCGTTCGGCGAACGGGATGACGTCATCGATATCGTCGAACCCTTCGGGTGCACGCTCGGCCGCGAGCTGCATCACGCGCTCGGGACCGGTCGCCCTCGTGCTCGCGAGCAGAGCCGTCATGGCGGGGCGACGGGCGGCCTCGTATCCCGCGAGTGCCTCATCGATGTCGCCGGCGGTGGCGAGATGGAAGGCGAGGGTGCGGGCGTCGAGGATCGCCTGGGATCCGCCGTTCGATCCGTTCGGGTACATCGCGTGCGCGGCGTCGCCGAGCAGTGTCGTGCGCCCGAACGTCCACTGCGGCAGGGCGTCGCGGTCGACCATGGGGTATTCGAGGATCTCGTCGGCCGTGGCGATCGCCGTCGGCACGTCGAGCCAGTCGAAGTTCCAGTCGCGGAAGAGCTCGGCGATGGGGGCAGGATCGATTGCTCTGTTCCAGTCGGCGTCGCCCGTGCCCTCCACGCGGCGTTCGGCGATGAAGTTGACCAGCATCCGCCCGTCCGCGTCGACCGGGGCGAGAGGGTAGGCGACGAACTTCTGGTCGGCGTCGCCCGCCATGATCATGGTGCGCCCGTCGAGGAACGCGGGGATGCGCGTCACTCCGCGCCACAGCGTCAGCCCTCCCCAGGGAGGCGCTCCCTCGGTCGGGTACCGCAGCGCGCGCAGCGCGGAGTGGATGCCGTCGGCTCCGATGATCACGTCGGCGGTCGCCTCGACCGTGCCGGAGGATGTCTCGAAGGTCGCCGTCTCGGTGCCGTCGTCGTGGGTGGTGACGCCGATGAGGCGGTGATCGAGGCGGATGGGCTCGGCGAGACGCGCCTCGGCGAGGTCGCGCAGAGCGAGCTGCAGACGGCCGCGGTGCACCGAGAGCTGCGGCCAACGGTACCCGGCGTCGAGGCCGCGCGGCTCATGCCAGATCGGCTGCCCGAACCGGTTGTAGTAGGCCAGCGTGTGGGGCTCGACGCCCAAGTCGGCGATGGTGTCGGCGATGCCGAGCTCGGTCAGCTCGCGCAGGGCGTGCGGCAGCAGGTTGATGCCCACTCCGAGCCCGCGGATCGTGGCGCTCCGCTCGTAGACGCTGACGTCGTGCAGTCCGGCTTCATGCAGGCTGATCGCTGCGGCGAGTCCGCCGATCCCTGCGCCGACGATGATGATCTTCATCGATCTCTCCTGATCTCTGCTGCGTTCGGCCGCAGCGGGTGGGTGGGTGTGCCGGTTCTCAGGCGCGCATGTGGACCACGGCACCACCGACGACGGTCACAGCGGTGCCCACGCTGATGAGCGCCTCGGTCGGGATCGCGAACGGGTCGACGGTCGACACCGCGATGTCGGCGCGGGCGCCGACGCGCAGCATCCCTCCTCCGCCCAGCACGAGCTCGGCGGATCTGCTGGTGTAGGCGGCGAGGGCCTCGGTGAGCGTGAGTCGCTGGGTGGCGTCGAGCGGTTCGCTCGGCGTGCCGTCGGGGCCGGGGAGCGTGCGGTTGACGGCCACGTGGATCGCGAGCCACGGATCGGCGGGCGACACCGGCCAGTCCGACCCCATCGCGATCGCGGCTCCACTGTCGGCGATCGCGCGGAACGGATAGCCGGCGCGCATGCGGGCGTCGCCGATCATCGGCACGACGGCCGGGTCGACCGATGCCCAGAGGCCCTGGATGTTGGCGGTGATGCCGAGCGGGCCGAAGCGGCGGGCGTCATCGGGGTGCACCATCGACAGGTGCGCGAAGTGGTGGCGCTGACCGGTGCCGTTGGCGCGGCGGGCGGCCTCGACCGCAGCCAGGGCGACGCGCACTCCGCGGTCGCCCATGATGTGCAGGTGCATCGCGAAGCCCTCGGCGTCGAGCGAGACGACGAGCGCCTCGAGTGCCTCGGCATCGATGTGCAGCTCTCCGCTGCCCGCGTGGCTGCAGTAGGGCTCGAGCAGGGCGGCGGTCTCGCCGTGGGGCACGCCGTCGACCATCGCCTTCGCAGTCGATGTGTCGAAGCCCGCTGCGGCGTTCGCGGCTCGGAGCGCGACGAAGCGCTCGACCAGCGCCGGCACCTGTGCGGCCGTCGTGCCAGGGGGCACCCACAGTGCGCCGGACGTGCGACTGCGCAGACTGCCGTCGGCGATCGTCGCGACGTAGGCCGCGGTGCAATCGGCCTTGCCGTTGTACTCGCCGAGAATCGCCTCGTGCCAGCCGGTGATGCCGAGGGTCCACAGGAATTCCTGCGCGTTGAGAAGACCGGCCGCGATCTCGGCATCCGTGCTCGGCGGAACGATCCGCCCGACGAGCTCTGCCGCCGTCTCGTTGAGGTACCCGGTGGGGTCGCCCTGCTCGTCGTGGTGGATGTGTCCGTTCGGGGGAGCGGGAGTGTTCCGGTCGACCCCAGCGAGCTCCAGCGCGCGCGAGTTGACCCACAGCGTGTGGTGTCCGGCGTCGCTCAGTGCCACAGGGCGGTCCGGCACGATCGCGTCGAGCATCTGCCTCGTCGGGTGGGGGAACAGCTCGTGGCTCCAGCCGCCGCCGGTGATCCACTCGGCATCCGTCGCGTTGGCCGCAGCCACGATCAGCGACAGCGTCTCGTCGACGCTCGCAGCCGTGGTCAGGTCGCAGCTGAGCCGCTCGACACCCGCGAACGCCGCGTGGATGTGCGCGTCGACGAACCCGGGCAGGATGCCGCCGCCTACGGCGTCGATCATGCGGGTGTCGGGTCCCGCGAGGGCACGGATCTCGTCATCCGATCCGATCGCGATGATGCGCTCGCCGCGGATCGCGACGGCCGTGTCGGCGGTGCCGATCCGGCCGTCGAACACGCGACCGTCGACGATGCACACGTCGGCGGGAGAAGTGCGGGTCATGGTGGTGCCTCTCGTCGTTGCGGCCTCGCCGCTCGGGTCCTGCTCGTCGATCATCTCGTCACACCACTCGGAACACACGGATGACGACCTGGTCGTCTCCGGGGCGCGCGTAGCCGACGAACTGCGACTCGGCGAGCCAGCGCAGGGGCTCGGCATCCGTCTGGAAGACGAACGCCGTGCGGTAGTACAGATCCTGTTCGGAGGGCCGCCCACCGGCCTGGAACTGCGCGATGGCCGCCTCGTTCGCCCGCCAGTAGCCGCGGTTCACGACATCGACGAGGTGCCCGTCGATCTCGATCAGATAGTGCGCGTCGAGCTGGGTCGTCACGCCGTGATCGACCCACCAGTCGCCGCCGCCGGGCACCACTCGCCCCTCGGCGCGGGGTCCGGAGAGTCGCCCGCCGGTGATCGCGGTGAAGTGCAGCTCGCCGCCTTCGCCTCGGCCGATCCGCTGGGGCGGGGTCACATCGACCTGCAGCTCGAAGCAGTACTCGAACGCGGGGATCATCAGCTCGGTGTCGGTCATCGCCGTCTCCTCTTCATCGGTCGGTCGAGCCCGATCGTGGGGATCGGGGTGGTGCGCACCGGTATGCGCCGCTGCGGTACCCAGCCGTCGCCCGGGATCGAGTCGAGCAGCAGACGGGTGTATTCAGCCTGGGGGTTGTCGAGCACGGTCCCGGTATCGCCGCGTTCCTCAATGCGACCGTCGCGCATCACGACCACCTCGTCGCACAGACGGCGGATGACGGTGAGGTCATGGGTGATCATCAGCAGGGCGACGCCGGTGTCGAGACGGATGCGCTCGAGGAGCGACAGGATCTCGACCTGCGTGGTGACATCGAGCGCCGACACGGCCTCATCGAGCACCAGGATGCGCGGTTCGGCGGCGAGGGCCCTCGCGATCGCGACACGCTGGCGCTGGCCGCCCGAGAGCGATCGGGGTCGTGCGTCGAGCAGGGCCACGTCGAGGTGCACCGAATCCATCAGCGCCGACACCCGGGCGGAGAGCGCCGCGCGGTCGTCGTCGCGGCGGTGCACGCGAATCGCCTCGGTGAGGCACTGCCGCACGGTCTGGCGTCGATCGAGCGACTGGTACGGATCCTGGAACACCATCTGCGCGGTCTTCGCGCGGGTGCGTCGTTCGGCACCCGATGCTGCTGGTGCGCTCCAGTCGTGCCCGGCGACGCGGACGGTGCCGGCGTCGGCGCGCTCGAGGCCGCAGATCACGCGGGCGGTGGTCGACTTGCCCGATCCGGACTCGCCGACGATGCCCAGCGACCCACCGGCCGCGAGGCCGAACGACACGTCGTCGACCGCGGTGAGGATGTCGTGGCCTCGACCGTGCGCGGCGCGCACCCGGAAGGATTTCTTCAGCCCGTCGACACGCAGCAGCGGCTCGGATGCGGTGGAGGGGGAGGCCGCGGCTGCGGGCGGAGTCACCGGAACGGCGTCGAGCGATGCCGACATCAGGATGCGCGTGTAGTCCTCGGTGGCATCCGCGCGCATGCTCGACCCGCGGAGCGTCTCGATCGTACGGCCCTGCTTCATGACGACCACACGGTCGCACACCGCTCCGGCCAGAGCGAGGTCGTGCGTGATGAAGAGCAGCGACAGATCGCGGTGGCGGCGCAGGTCGCCGATCACGGCCATGACCTCTTCCTGGGTCGTCACATCGAGCGCCGTGGTGATCTCATCGGCGAGCAGCAGTCGGGGGTCCATCGCCAGGGTGGACGCGATCATCACCCGCTGCAGCAGCCCGCCCGACAGCTCGGCGGGACGCTGCCGCAGCCGGCGGGTGGGAGAGGGCACTCCCACCTCGTCGAGCAGTTCGACGGCTCGGCGCTCAGCGGCATCCGGAGTGAACCCGGCCACCGTGACCAGTGCCTCGGTGAGGAAGTCGCCGATCGTCCGCAGGGGGTTCAGGTGGGCACGAGGGGTCTGGAACGCCATGCCGATGCGCAGCGCTCGCAGCTCGCGGCGCCCTCGCTCGTCGAGGGATTCGAGATCCTGGCCCTCGACGCGAATGGTGCCGGCCGTGGTGAAGGTCTCTGGGAGCAGGCCGGCGATCGCCCGCACGCTGAGCGTCTTTCCCGACCCGGACTCGCCGACCAGTCCCACCGATTCGCCGAGGGCGACGTCGAGCGTGCAGTCGTGCACGAGCGTGCGGGAACCGTCGGGCGTGGGCATCGTGATCTCGAGGCCCTGCAGTTCCAGGACGGGTGTCGTCATCGTTCCTTCTCCTCTGCCCAGGTGGTGGCGCGGGCGCCGATGATGCCGACGGCGAGCACCGTCATGACGATGAGCAGAGCGGGGAAGAGCGACTGCTCGGGCGCGCCGGCGAGGATCGCGGCCTGGCCGCCGGCGATCATCGAGCCCCAGTCGGCGGCGGGCGGCTGCTCGCCTAGGCCGAGGAACGAGATCGCCGCGAGATCGAGCATCGCGTAGCCGAATCCGATGGTCGCCTGAGCCGCGACGACCGGTATGAGGGCCGGGATCAGATGGCGGAAGCAGATCGCGGCGCTCGAGACGCCCTGCACTCGCAATGCCGCGATGTACGGCCGACCCAGCTCGCGGGACGCCGCTGTCTGGACCAGTCTCGCGACGACCGGGATGTACGCGATCGACAGGGCTGCGACGGGGGCGACCAGCCCCTTGCCGAACATCGCGACCGCGAGCACGGCGAGCACCAGCCCGGGGATCGCGAAGATCACGTCGATCACGCGGGCTGTCGTGCCGCGGATGATTCCTCCGAACCAGGCCGCGGTGATCGCCAGGGTCATGCCGAATGTCGTGGAGAGGACGACGACGATCACCGGCGCCGTGACGCTGGCGGAGGCGCCGACCAGCACACGCGACAGGATGTCGCGACCGAGGTCATCGGTGCCGAAGAGGTGGTCGAGTGAGGCGGGGTCATTGATCGGACCGGCATACAGCTGATCGGGCGAGTAGGGGGCGAGCCACCGGCCGGCGATCGCGATCACGGCGACGGCGGCGAGCACGACGACGGCCACGACCACGAGGGGATCTCGGCGGGCGAGCCGACGAGTGGCGGCGGGGATGCGCCCCGCGGCGAGCTGACCGACGCTCATGCGTTCCTCCTGGTTCCTGCGGAGTCGGGGTCGATTGCGGCGGCCAGCAGGTCGGCGATCGCGTTGAGCACGACGAACAGGGCGACGAGCAGCAGGGAGACGACCTGCACGACCGGCAGATCCTTGCGGGCGGCGGCTTCGGTGAGCAGCGACCCGACGCCGCCGAGTCCGAACGCCTGTTCGGCGATCGCCGAGGCGGCGAAGAGACCGGCGATCGTCGTGCCCGAGATCGCGAGGATCTGCGGAGCCGCGTTGTGGAAGACGTGCCGGCGGAAGACACGCCCCCACGGGATGCCGCGGACGCGGGCCGTCTCGACGTGCTCGGAGTGCAGCTGGGCGACCAGGGCGCTGCGGGTCACTCGACTGATGTACGCGATGAACATCAGCGCGAGTGACACCGCAGGGAGCACCAGGTGCCAGAGCCGGTCGAGCCCCTCCTCACCCGCCCCGAACGTCGGGAACCAGCCGAGCGAGGTCGCGAAGATCCAGATCAGCAGGATTGCGACGATGAACGTCGGCAGGGCCATGCCGAGCGACGTGGTGACCGAGACCACCATGTCGGTGCGACGACTGCCGATCGCGGCGAGGATCCCGGAGCCGAGGCCGAACACCGCGATCAGCGCGGTGGTCAGCAGCACCAGCTGGAACGTCACGGCGAACCGTGCTCCCACGAGCTCGGCGACATCTGTCTTGTAGACGAACGACCGACCGAAGTCGCCGGTGACGACACCCCCGAGCCAGTGCAGGTACTGCAGCCACACCGGGTCGTCCAGCCGGTACTCTGCGCGGATCGCCGCGATGAGCTCCGGGGTCGGACGGGCCCCGCCCGCCAGCGCCGTCACCGGGTCACCCGGCGTGAGCAGAAGCGCCGAGAAGATGATGACGCTGGCGAGGAAGAGCGTGAGCGCGAGTCCGCCCAGCTTGCCGAGCACCGTCCTGATCATGAGGGTCTGTCCCGTCGTCGCAGACGACTCACTCGCCGCCGAGGCGCAGCGCCCAGGGGGAGCTGTAGATGGCGACGGAGGTGGTGATGCCGGTGAGGTCGTCGGACAGGTAGGTGAGCTGGTAGGCGCCGGCGAGCGTCACCTGCAGCTGGTCCGGGGCGAAGATCTCCTGCGCGCTCACGAACGCCTCGGCCGCGGTGGTCGCATCCGTCGCGGTGCGCGCCGCCTGGAGGTCGGCCGTCACCTCGTCGTTCGCGTAGCCCGACCAGTTGAAGATGCCGCCGAACTCTGCCGGCAGCATGAACAGCTGCGGGTAGCCGAGCACGCCGGGCACCTCGAGGTAGCCGGTCGTGGCGACGAAGTCGATGCCGTCGCGCAGCTCGGGAGTGTAGAAGAGTGCTCCGAAGTCGGCCGGCTGACGCTCGTCGATCGTGACGGTGAGGCCGATGTCCTTCGCCGCGCTCTGGATGATCGATGCCGTCTGCGAGAACTCCTTGGCACCGGCAGGAACGGCGAGCACCAGGGGCGTGGAGGTGTCGATGCCGGATTCGGCGATCAGGTCTTTGGCCGCATCGAGATCGACCTCGGGGGAGGGCAGCGCGTCGTAGGCGTCCTGGTAGGTGTCCTTCGCCTCCATGCCGCTCCAGACGAACGGCGGGACGATCGTCTTCTGCACCTGGCCGAGGCCCTGCAGAACGGTGTCGATGTAGGTGCTGCGATCGATGGCGAGGCTCAGCGCCTGGCGCACGCGCGGGTCGGCCGCCGCGCTGTCGGCCGAGGTCGGACCGAAGCTGTACGAGGCCGTGGAGGGCCCGGAGATCAGGCGGCCCTCGCCGTCTTCTGCTTCAAAACTCTGGCGCGACCCCGGCGGCACGTTGAAGGCGCCGTCGATCTCGCCGGCGGTGAGCGCGGAGGTGAGGGTGGCGCCGTCGGTGACGAAGACGAAGCGGATGCGCTCGGTGAGCGGTGCGCCGTTCCAGTAGTCGGGGTTGGCGGTGACGGAGATCTCGGTTCCGGGCTTCCAGTCGTCGAGCTGGTACGGGCCCGCACACATCAGGCCGCCGCCGGAGGTGCCGAGGTCCGCGCCGACGGTGTCGCCGAAGGCCTTGCTCATCACGGCGCCGCCCCCGCCGCCGAGGGCGTCGCGGAACGTCGTGTCGGGTGCGGTGAAGTGCACGATGACGGTGCCGTCGCTCGAGGTCTCGATGCTCGAGATCAGAGCGAACGCCGCGTACCACTGCGACGCGGGGGTGCGGTTGCGCTCGAGGCTGTAGGCGACATCCGCAGCGGTGACGGGGGTGCCGTCCCAGAAGGAGACGCCGTCTCTGACCGTGATCTCGAAGGTCACCGGATCAATCCACTCGGCCTTCTCGGCGATGCCCGCTTCGAGAGTGAAGCCGGGCTCGACCGTGAGCAGGCTGTCGCAGAGGTTCGGGATGATGATGTTGGCGGATGACGAGGGGTCGAGCGTCTGCGGTTCGCCTTCCACGACAGCCCAGGTGACCTCGTCGACGGCGGTGGTGGCCGCCGGCAGCGAGGTGACGAGAGAAGAGGCGTCGATCTCCTCGGGCGACGAATCGTTCGTCCCGGTGCGCGGGGCGCAGGCGGCGGCGGCGAGAACGGTCGCTGTCGCCAGGGCGGCGGCGACGGTGAACCGGCGTCGGGTGGTGCGGGTCATGTCGGGTCCTCTCAGGTGCGTGCAGCGGGGGCGTCGTCGACCCCGCCGGGAGTAGATGGTGCAGGCAGTGCTGGTGGAGCGGGTGGTGCGGGTGATTCAGGTGGTGCGGCTCATCTGACTACGTAGACGCGGATGCAGATCTGCTCGTCCTCGTCTCGGGCGAGGCCGATGAACTGATTCCGGCTCAACCAGCTGTGCGCCGGGGCGTCGGTCTGGAACACGGGGGCGGTGCGGAAGTACGACGTGCCATCGGCCTCTTCGCGGTAGTAGCCGCGGTTGAGGATGTCGATCGCCGATCCGTCCGATGCCCGCAGCAGGTAGCGCGCTTCGAGCTGGAAGGTGCCGTCGCGCTCGACCGACCAGTCGCCGCCGCCCGCGATGACCGAGCCCTGCAGCAGCGGGCCGTCGACGGTGCCGCCGGTGATCGGTGTGAAGGCGAGCACTTCGTGCGGGCCGCGGCCGAGGTGGATGTCGGTGTCGACGTCGACGCGGATCTCGAAGGCGTACTCGAGGATCGGTTCGGGCTGAGGGGAAGGCGTGGTCATGACAGTTCTCCATCCAGGACGGGAAGGTGGATCGTGAGGCCGTCGGATCCACCGATCGTGAGGTGCTGCAGGTTGGTCGCCGTCGGCCCCCAGGCCCAGGGGTCGGCGCCCGTGCCGGTCTGCGGCACGAACTCGGGGTAGTCGCTGCTCGACACGTGCACCCGAAGGCTGTGTCCGGCGCGCAGCCGGTAGCCGACCTGGCCCAGGTCGAGGTCGAGGGCCGCAGGTTCTGTGGCATCGGCGACCTGACGCTGCCCGCGGGCGATGCGCAGTGCGGTGCCGTCGGGTGCGAGATCGAGCAGCCGGACGAACAGATCCATCACGGGGCCGTCGGAGCGGACGGTCGCGGTGGCGGTCACGGGGCCCGCGAGGTCGACATCGGCCGCGACCGGAGCGGAGGTGAAGACGAGCACGTCGTCGCGTGCGCCGATCGGCGCCTCGTCGGGGAGTTCGAGCAGGAACGAGAACGCATCCTCGGCGCTCGACGGCACGAGGTCATCGGGGTCGTGGGTCCACGTCAGCTCGGTCGGCTGCGCCGCGGCATCCTGTGCCAGTCCTCCCTCGGCGGTCGCCTGCAGCGCGACGGAGCGGATGCCGGCGGGCGGCCACGCCGCATCCGTCCGCTCTTCTTCGGTGCCCGCGAGGTTCCAACGCACGGCGGGGATGTCGGCGGGGGAGCCGTTGCCACGCACGTACACCTCGAAGAACTCGAGCGTCGGGTCGAGGGTGCGGGGGAGCAGGGCGCGAATCTGCTCGTCGGTGCGTTCTGCGACGCGGTCTGCGGGGTCGCTCAGCAGTTCGTAGCCCTCGTGATCGATCGACTCGATGCGCAGGTGGTGGTGTGCGGCCCACGCCGGGTTCTTCGTGATGTCCGCGACGTCGGACCACGACAGGGGCGAGCAGTTGTCCCACCAGCCGATCGTGTGCAGCGCGGGAACCGAGCGCGCGGCGAAGGGGGATCCGAGGGGGAAGCGGGGCAGGTGCACTGGGCGCGGGTACCACTGGTCGTACGAGATCGATCGCTCGCCCGCGTCGGCGAGGAACTCCTCGACCTGAGCTGCGAAGTCGCGTCGCGTCCAATCGGGCTCCCACATGTAGGTGTCGTTGCCGTGGAAGTGGCTGACCGGATACAGGTAGGTGATCGTCCATTCGACGTTCGAGGTGCGCTCGCCGGGTGCGCGATGCACGGGCTCGCCCAGGCCGGTGCCGGTGACGCGGGGTGCGATCGCCTTGAGGGCGGGGTGGCCGCTGGCGGCTGCCGCCCACTGCGTGTAGCCGTAGTAGCTGTCTCCCCACATCGCCACGCGGCCGTTCGACCAGGGCTGCTGCACGATCCAGTCGAGGGTGTCCTCACCGTCTCGCACCTCGTTGACGAAGAGCAGCGCCTCGCCCTCGGAGCGGAACTTGCCCCGCACGTCCTGCGCGACCACGCGGTACCCGTGCGCCATCAGGTATTCGGCGATCAGCGGGATGTAGGTGTAGCTGCCGCTCTTGTCGTAGGGCAGGCGGATGAGGATGGTGTCGCCGGCCGCATCGCCGTCGTCAGTGGGGAGATAGATGTCGGCCGCGAGCAGCACTCCGTCACGCATCCGGACGCGGGCGGGGCGTGCCAGATCGCTCTCGGGAGCCGCGGGAATGCGGATGAAGCTGGTCATGACTCTCCTTCTGGACCTCGGCGCCGGGGAGACCGCGGTGCTCGATGAATCACAACGTAAGTCCGGCGCAGTTAATAGTCAAGTCTGACTAGACTAAAAACTTGTAACATCTATGTATCCTGCTGATGCAGGGAAAGAGGGGGACCGATGGCACGTCCGACCGTGGCCGCAGAACGCCGCGACCAGATCATCGAGGCCACGTTGCAGACCGTGGCGGAGCACGGCATCGCCGGCACGTCGCTCGACCGCATCGCGGAAGCCGCCGGGATGTCGCGCGGACACGTGCGCCACTTCGTCGGCAATCGTGATCAGCTGCTCGCCGACACCGCCCGGCACGTGTTCGCCGACGAGACGGGCACCCTGACGATCCTGCCGTCGACGCTGGTGACGTTCACCGACGCGCTCGACTATCTGTTCGGCGAGGAGTTCACCCGATCAGACACCGAGAACGCCGTCGTCCTCGGGTTCGTCGAGCTCTCGCGTACTAACCCGCCGATCGCCGAGGTGCTCACCGAGGCCTATGGCCACACGCGCACCACCCTCGCCGAGCTCGCCGCCGCTGAGTACCCGAAGGCGGATGCGGCGACATGCGAGCTCGTCGCCGACGGCACGCTCTCAGCCGCGCTCGGCAACGTCTTCATGGGCGACTTCAACCCCGACGAGGTCCGCACCGCCCGGGTGCGCCGGGCCGTCGAGACGCTGCTCGCCGCCCTCTGACGTTCGACGTCGGGGGCCGCTGCGGGCCCCGACACGAGAGGATGGTTCGGTGCCGATCTCCTCCGACCGTCCGGATTGCTTCCGCCTGCCGGCCGTCGACGCCGCGGCGATCCGGACGCGCCCGGACCAGCTGCACCTCGTGCCGCCGGACAGCGCGGCTGACGCGTCGGCGATCATCGAGAGCCACCGGCGAGCGCGCGTCGCCCGCGGCAGGAGCGATGCGATCGGGTGTCTCGTCCCGATCGCCGGCGGTCTCCTGCTCGCGGTCGTGGCCGGCGTGGTGATCGCGTCGCTCCGACTGCCGTTTCGAGACGCGGCCATCGCCGTCGGGCTGCTGTTCGTCCTGGGTGCCGTGGTGACCGCAGTCATCGCCTCGCGCGCGCGACCGACCGCCCTCACCCCGAAGCCGTTGCCGTCGGTGCTGATCCATCCCCTCGTGGTGGCTGGGGCCCCGGCGGACCTGACCGCCCGGGACATCGAGCTCGCGTCGCAGGTGCTCGACGAGCGGGACCGTGCCGACGCCGACCTCCGAAAGGCCCGCGCCGACGCGCAGCTCACCGACGAGGAACGATACGTCTCCCCGGGAGACCGATCGACCTGGTACTTCCGTCCGGAAGACCTGCCCGGCCTCGAGCGCACAGCAGACGACGCGGAGAAGCAGGCGCGTGCTGTCGCCGACCGACTCGGTATCGTCCTCGGTTCGGACGGCGGCAGCGGCTCAGCACCGGAAGCCTGACGCCGCCTGCACGGCGATCCCCGCATTCGCGGCGATACCGGCACCCCTCAGGCGATGTAGATCTTGCGGAGCGTCTCGGTGACCGTCCACACGGTGCGCTGGCCCTCGGACAGTCGCACGACCGACCCGGGGTCGACCTCGATCGCAGGCAGCGCCGGTTCGACGAACTCGATGCGAGCGTGACCTGAGAGCACGACGAACACCTCGTCGGCCTCGGTGTCGGATGCCGTGCCCGGCGTCATCTCCCAGATGCCGACCTCGACCTCGCCGAGGGTCGCCAGCGGGTGCGTGGCGGAGGTCGGCCGGCCGATCAGCACCTCGTCCGACGGCAACGGCGAGTGCGCGAGCGGCAGCGCCGCGGCATCCACTCCGGTTCCCGATGCGAGCTCGCTCACGAGTCGAACCCCATGCCGACGGCGTCCAGCGTCTTGAGGAACAGGTTGCGCTTGCCCTCGTTGTGGTCGGCCTGGTCCATCGCGGCGCGCACGAGGTTGACGCCGATCGAGGCGACGGGCTCGGGCGGGAACGGGATCGGCTTCTCGCGCACCATCGCGAGCTCGGTGCGCTCGGTCGGCTCGCCGGTCAGCTTGTCGAGCATGACGTCGGCGGCGAAGCGGGCGGCGCCGACGCCGAGGCCGGTGAAGCCGGTCGCATACGCGACCCGACCCTTGCGGGCGGTGCCGAAGAACGCGCAGAAGCGGCTCGACGAGTCGATCGCCCCCGCCCAGCGGTGAGTGAAGCGCAGGCCCTCGAGCTGCGGGAACGTCGTGAAGAAGTGTGAGGCGAGCTTGCGGTGGCTCTCGGCACGGTCCTCGTATTCGGGACGCACCTTGCCGCCGAAGTGGTAGACCGCGTCGTATCCGCCGAACAGGATGCGGTTGTCGGCCGTGAGCCGGTAGTAGTGGAACTGGTTGGCGCTGTCGGCCAGGCCCTGACGGTTCGCCCATCCGATCGAGGCGAGCTGCTCGTCGGTCAGCGGCTCGGTCATCAGCACGTAGTCGTAGACGGGAACGGTCATCAGGCGGTTGCGCTTGAGCAGCGAGGGGAAGACGTTGGTGGCGAGTGCCACGGCATCCGCTCGCACCCGTCCGCCGTCGCGGGTCACGAGCGTGATCGCGCTCGACCCGTCGCCGATCACCTCGCGCACGAGCGAGTGCTCGTAGATCTCGACCCCGAGCTCGATCGCGACACGGGCCAGTTCGAGACCGAGCTTCGCGGGATGCACGAGCGCGCACGCGTCGCGTTCCCACGCTCCGGCGAGGAATGTGTCGGAGTGCACCTCGGCCTGCACGGCCTCGCGGTCGAGGAATCCCTCCTCCTCGCGCAGCCACTCCACCTGGTGCGGCTCGACGGCCACGGCCAGCTGGCCGGTGCGCTCGAAGTCGACGTCCATGCCATAGCGCTTCACGGTCGCCTCGATGCCGTCGAGGTTCTCGAGGCCGAGTTCTTCGAGGCGATCGATCTCGTCGGGCCAGCGGGTGACGCCGTTCTCATGCCCGTGCGTGAGGCTCGCCTCGCAGAACCCGCCGTTGCGGCCGGATGCCGCCCACACGATGCGCGACGCCTCGAGCAGCACGACACGTCGCTGCGGGTCGCGCTCCTTGGCGCGCACGGCGGTCCAGAGTCCGGCGTAGCCGCCGCCGACGATCGCGAGGTCGGCCGTGATGCTCCCGGCCAGGGCGGGGTGCGAGACACGCTCGACGTCGTCGAGCCAGAACACGCTGAGAGCCGTGTCGCGCAGCGAGGCGTCGATCACGGCATCCGCGGGGCGGCGACGTTCGAAGACCGTGGTTCCCATGATCAGTCCCGTTCTCGGAGCCGCGCCTCAGCGCGTGCCCCAGTTGTAGAGGTCTTTGTAGAGCCCGGCGTAGAGCAGACTTTCGGTGTGGGTGATGCCGGGGATCGTGCGGATGCGGGTGGCGATCAGGTCGAGCAGGTGGCTGTCGCTCTCACACACGGCCTCGACGAGGATGTCGAAGGTGCCCAGAGTCACGACGACGTAGGCGAGCTCGGTGATCTTCGTCAGCTCCTCGGCGATGAGTCGGGGGTCGCCCGTCACTCGGATGCCGATCATCGACATGCGGTTGAAGCCGAGCTGCATAGGGTCGGTCACCGCGACGATCTGGATGAGGCCTGCCTCGGTCATCCGCTGCACGCGCTGGCGCGCCGCCGCCTCGCTGAGCCCCACCTCTCGGCCGATCTCGGCGTAGGGCCGTCGCCCGTCCTCTTGCAGCAGCTCGACGATCCGCTTCGAGATGTCATCCAGCACGGGCTGCTTCGCTGTGGCGCTCATGTGTCGATATTGACATTTTCGCCGCCTTCTGGCAACTGATTCCGTCGTTCAGGCCAGCAGGCTCTTCTGTATTCGCAGTCGGATCGCTAGCATGGCGACCATGGCCACAGAACTCCTTCAGAACTTCATCGGCGGGCAGTACGTTCCCGTGAACGGACAGGGGCGGATGCCGCTCATCGATCCCGTCACCGAGGAGACGTATGGCGAGCTGCCGGTCTCGGACGCCTCTGACGTCGATGCCGCGTACGCCGCGGCATCCGCTGCCTTCCCGCTCTGGCGCGACACGACCCCGGCCGACCGCCAGCTCGCGCTGTTCCGCATCGCCGACGAGATGCAGGCGCGTGCCGAGGAGTTCGCCGACCTCGAGTCGAAGGACACCGGCAAGCCCCGGGCGAGCCTCGTGACCGACGAGATCCTGCAGTCGATCGACCAGCTGCGGTTCTTCGCCGGTGCTGCGCGCAGCCTCGAGGGGCGGGCGGCGGGGGAGTACCTCGCCGGACACACCTCGTTCGTGCGCCGCGAGCCGATCGGCGTGATCGGTCAGGTGACCCCCTGGAACTATCCACTCAACATGGCGGTGTGGAAGATCGCCCCCGCGCTCGCCGCAGGCAACACCGTCGTGCTGAAGCCCGCAGAGTCGACGCCGCTGACCACGCTGCTGCTCGCCGAGATCGTGGCGCTGCACACACCGGCCGGCACGCTCAACGTCGTGCTCGGCGACCGCGACACAGGGGTGGCGCTCGTCGAGCACCCGACCCCGCAGATGGTCGCGATCACCGGCTCCGTGCGTGCGGGCATGGCCGTCGCGCGCTCGGCGGCGAACGACGTCAAGCGGGTGCACCTCGAGCTCGGCGGCAAGGCGCCCGCGATCGTGTTCCCCGATGCGAACCTCGACAAGGCGGCGTCCGGCATCGTCGCCGGAGCATTCTTCAACGCCGGGCAGGACTGCACGGCCGCGACCCGCGTGCTCGTGCACTCGTCGGTGCACGACGAGTTCGTCGCGGCGCTGGTCGAGAAGGCGAACACGGATGCGCGCACGGGCGGCCCCCACGAGGAGGGTGTGCTCTATGGCCCGCTCAGCAGCGCGGCCCAACTCGCCCAGGTGCAGGGCTTCGTCGACCGGCTGCCCGCGCACGCGAAGATCGAGACCGGCGGGGAGCGTCAGGGTGAGAAGGGCTACTTCTTCGAAGCGACGATCGTCTCGGGTCTGCACCAGGACGACGAGGCCGTGCAGGGCGAGATCTTCGGCCCGGTGCTGACCGTGCAGGCATTCGACACCGACGAGCGGGCGCTCGAGATGGCCAACGACGTGCCCTACGCACTGGCCTCATCGGTGTGGACGACCGATCATGCCCGTGCGATGCGCTTCTCACGCGACCTCGACTTCGGCTGCGTGTGGATCAACACGCACATCCCGTTCGTCTCCGACATGCCGCACGGCGGGTTCAAGCACTCCGGCTACGGCAAGGACCTCTCGCAGTACGGCTTCGACGACTACACGCGCGTCAAGCACGTGATGTCAGCGCTCGACTGAGGATCGGGGTTCTGATTCCTCGACACGTATGACGCGATGTGTCAAGCTGGGCGCACGTCGAATCCGGGGGGATCATCTTGGCACGACCACTCGCGGGGCCCCAGACCCTGCTTCGAACGCTCAACGGCCGCGCGATCCTCGAGACGCTCGCGCGCCGGGGCCCGCTCACGCGCGCGGAACTCGTCGCCGAGACAGGTCTGTCGCGCACGGCGGTGACGCAGGTGCTGCGAATGCTCGAGGCATCGTCAGCGGTGGCCGCGGCCGGGGTCGATCGTGACACGCGCGGACCCGCAGCGGGGCGCGTCGCACTGCATCCGCAGCTCGGGTTCGCCGCAGCCGTGCACGTCGACGCCCACGCCGCTCATGTCGCCCTGGTCGACCCCGCCGGGGCAGTGCGAGCAGAGACTCACGCCGCATTCCCGCCGCGCGGCGACCGGGTGCAGCACATCGCCGGGCTGGTCGACGCGTGTCGCCGCACGGTGAACGGGCCGCTGCTGCTCGCTGTCGTCGGCATTCCCGGCATCGTCACCGCCGACGGAGGCATCCGCGACGACCAGGGTCCCGACGGCGGCGCGTTCAAGAACGGGCTGGCCGTGCGGCTCGGATGCCCGGTGCGGGTCGAGAACGACGTCAACCTCGCGGCGCTCGCCGAGCTCTCGGAGGGCACCGGCGCAGGCCTCAGCAGCTTCGCGCTGCTGCTCCTCGACGACGGTCTCGGGGCCGGGATCGTCATCGACGGGTCCCTGCACCGTGGATTCTCGGGTGTCGCCGGCGAGGTCATGTATCTGCCGCAGAGCCCGCTGCCGATCGGCGCTCCGGTGCTCGGCGACGCCGTCGTGCGCGACCTCGCGCTCGCCCACGGACGCGACCCCGACGAGACGATCGACCAGCACCTCGACGCGGCGTGGGCCGGTGATGCGGCCGCGCTCGCCATGACCGCCGAGATGGGGCGCAGGCTCACCCTGATCGCCGGCAGCATCGCGCTCGTGCTCGACCCGGAGGCGTTCCTGCTCAGCGGCACGGCCGCGCACCCGGCGCTCGCCCGTGCAGCAGCCGAGTTCGCGGAAGAACTCGCCCCGCAGCTGCCGCTCACACTCGTGGTCTCGTCGTTCGGTCCGGAAGCACCCCTGGTCGGCGCGGTCGGCGAGGCGGCATCCGCGCTTCGGGCATCGGTCTTCGCCCGACTGCTCCCCGCCTCGGACAGGAGCCGAAGATGACCTCGGACCTCGCGGATCGCCTCGGACTCGCACCCGGAGCCAGGGGCGTGATCATCAATGCGGACGATTTCGGCATGTGCCACGCGGCCAACACGGCGATCACCCAGCTGCTGGACGCAGGCCATGTCGACTCGACGACCCTGATGGTGCCGTGCGCCTGGGCGCCGGAGGCGATGGCATTCGCGGCCTCGCGCACCGACCTCGACGTCGGCGTGCACCTCGTGCTCACGAGCGAGTGGACGGACTACCGCTGGCGACCGCTCACGGGCGCCGCCAGCACCCTCGTCGACGGAGCGGGGTACTTTCCCGCCGACGTCCTGGCCATCGAAGAGCTCGCGACGGTCGATGACGTCGCCGCCGAGATCGCCGCGCAGCTGCAGGCGGCGCTGGATGCCGGGGTCGACGTGACCCACCTCGACAACCACATGGGATCGGTCTACGGTCTGCTCACCGGGCGGGACTTCCTCGGTCCGGTCTTCGAGCTCGCCGCCCGCAACGGACTGCCTTTCCGGCTGCCGCGCAGCATGGAGGGCACAGACGACGACCCCGCGCTGCAGGCGAAGCTCGCGGAGGCATCGGCCGCAGCCGACGCCCTCGGGGTCGAGATCATCGATCGGCTGTGGAGCCACCCGTTCGAAGAGGTGCCCGGCGAATCCTATGAGCAGGTCCGCGACGGCTTCATCGCCCTGCTGCGCGCTGTTCCGGCCGGGGTGACCGAGATCTACCTGCATCCGATGGTCGACGACGACGAGCTGCGGGCCGTCGTCGACTTCGCCGCCGCCAAGCGCGGACACGAGCTTCGCCTGCTCTCCGACCCCGCTGTGCTGCAGGCGTTCGCCGACGAAGGACTCGTGCGACTCGGCTGGCGCGACCTGCGCGATCTGCAGCGGAGCCGGCGCGCATGACCTCGATGGCGACGCGGCTGCGCGATCGCCGACTCGACGGCGCTCCCACCAGAGCGCAGGCGATCGCGTTCGGCGCATCCGGGTTTCCCACGCAGCTCATGGCGCAGACGTTCTCGGCTTTTGTCGT
>Ga0308167_1001228_pt1 | contig 32041 bp, 28 predicted proteins | sample PhyCR1_2_FD_202138 | JGI IMG/M metagenome (GOLD analysis project Ga0308167, IMG submission 202138) | Phyllosphere microbial communities from UC Gill Tract Community Farm, Albany, California, United States - DLSLRC.R1 | ecosystem: Host-associated > Plants > Phyllosphere > Unclassified | place... | reverse complement strand
GACGGCGACGCTGACCGACCATGAGCAGCAGACCACGACGCGAGTGGTGGTCGTGCTTGTGCTCCTTGAGGTGCTCGTTCAGGTCGTTGATGCGACGAGTCAGAACGGCGACCTGGACCTCGGGGGAACCGGTGTCGCCCGGGTGGGTCGCGTACTCTTCGATGATCTCCTGCTTGACCTTCGCGTCAAGTGCCATGCGTAGATCCCCTTTCAGTCCGTTGCGCGGTGCCCGTGCCTGATGCACGAGCGCTCTTTGTCCGCGGCCGTTCGACGGCAACCGCCCAAGACTACCAGAGTGTCAGGCGGTCCGAGCACGCAGACGGCGGCGTCGCGGCGCCGGCAACAGGCTGCGGAAGAGCCCGACGAGCGTCGCACCGAGCAGGCCGCCGAGGCCGTTCGAGAGCACGTCGCGCGGGTCGGCCACGCGGTAGGGCAGGTAGGTCGCCTGCGCGAACTCGATGCCGGTGGAGAGCACGACCGCGACGACGGCGCCGAGGATCCACCAGCGACGCGGGAGCCACAGCGCGGCGAGCATCCCGACGGGGACGAACATGGCGATGTTCGCGAGGAACTCGGTGCGATCGTAGGTGAACCACGCGCCGTGCGGGAGCTGCTGGACCCAGGCGATCGCGTGCAGGACGAGGGAGTTCTGGGCCGACGTGAACACCTGCGGTGTCAGCGTCATCCGCCAGATCACCCAGGCGTACGCCGCGGTCAGGGCGAGGAGGAGGAGCTTCCGGAACATCCCGCCATCCTGCGGGACGGTCCTGACAGGAACCAGCGCCACGCCTGGGGGAACGCCCAGCGGGTCTGGGCGCGCCCCGTCCGCACCTGCCAGCATGGGCGCATGCCGAGTGTCGAGGGAACCCGTGCACGCCGCAGTCCCGGCCGTCGCCCGTGGGCGTGGATCGGGGTCGCTGCCGTGGTCGTCGCGGCACTCGTCACGACGCTCGTGCTCGTGCTCGTGCTCCCCCGGGGCGCGGGCACCGACGGCCGGCACGTCGCCGAGCGGAAGTCCGCGTCCGAGGCGTTCCCCGGCGGACTCGCCCGGCAGCCTGCGGACGAGAACCAGCCGGGCAAGCGCGAGTCCGAGGCACGGGCCGACGGGGACGACGGCACCGCCGCGAAGATCGCCGTCATCGCCGACCAGCCGATCGCGACCTGGCTCACGAACACCTCGGTCACGGAGACCCGGCAGACCATCCGCGACGTCGTGCGGAGCGCCGAGGCCCAGCGGAAGACCCCGGTGTTCGTGCTCTACAACGTGCCCGACCGCGACTGCGGCAGCTACTCGAAGGGTGGGACCCAGGCCGACGAGTACCTGCCGTGGGTGCGGTCAGCGGTGCGGGCGATGGCGGGTTCGAAGGCGGTCGTGCTGGTGGAACCCGACGCCATCGCCCAGATCCAGGTGTGCAAGCGCCTCGAGCAGGAGCGGCTGCCCCTGCTCCGGAAGGCCGTCGGCGAACTCACCGGGCACGGGCTCACCGTGTACCTGGACGGCGGGAACGAGAACCGGGTGCCGACCGCCACGATGGCGAAGTGGCTCCGCGAGGCCGGGGTCGACCAGACGCAGGGCTTCTTCACGAACGTTTCGAACTTCTACCGCGTCGACCAGGAACGGGCCTACGCGGACCAGCTCGCCGACGCGATCGGCGACGACCCGCACTTCGTCATCGACGTATCGCGCAACGGCCAGGGCTGGCGCGGCACGTGGTGCAACCCGGACGGCGCGGGGCTCGGGCAGGCGCCGCACGTCACGCGGGGTTCCACCCGGCTGGACGCGCTGCTGTGGGTGAAGACGCCCGGCCTCAGCGACGGCACGTGCAACGGCGGACCTGCTGCCGGCCAGTGGTGGGAGTCGTACGCGCTCGGGCTCGTGGAGAACCGCAAGCGCTGACCGCCGCTGTCGGTGCCCGGTGGTTGCATGACGCCATGACCCCGACCGACCGCGTGCACTCCGTCGTCCCGCCGTACCTGCTCCGCGCCGTCGCCGACGCACCGGCCTTCCCGAGGGCGTCCGAAGCCGCCCGGAACGCCCTCGCGTCGCTCGACACCGTGCAGCGTCCGAAGCACGACCACCGCGTCGTCCCGCAGGGCGTCAGCGGTGCGGTCGACCGCTCCCCGCAGCGCACGATCTCGGACGCCCACGGCAGCACGACGCTGCCCGGCACCACCGTCCGGCACGAGGGCGACCCCGACTCCGGCGACGCCGCGGTGGACGAGGCGTACACCGGCCTCGGGGCCACGCACGCGTTCTGGCTCGAGGTGTTCGACCGGGTGTCGATCGACGGTGCCGGGCTCCCGCTCGACGCCACGGTGCACTACGGCCAGGACTACGACAACGCCTACTGGGACGGCAGCCGCATGGTGTTCGGCGACGGCGACGGCGAGGTCTTCAACCGCTTCACGATCGCCGTCGACGTCATCGGCCACGAGCTCGCCCACGGCGTCACGCAGTACACGGCGGACCTGACCTACCAGGGGCAGTCGGGCGCGCTGAACGAGTCCGTCAGCGACGTCTTCGGCTCCCTCGTCGCCCAGTACGCCGCACGACAGACCGCCGCGCAGGCCTCGTGGCTCATCGGCGAGGGGCTCTTCACGGCCGCCGTGCACGGCGTCGCCCTGCGCTCGATGCGCGCCCCGGGCACCGCCTACGACGACCCGGTGCTCGGCAGGGACCCGCAGCCGGCGACGATGGCGGGCTACGTCGACACCACCGAGGACTCCGGCGGGGTGCACACGAACTCGGGCATCCCGAACCACGCGTTCTACCTGGCCGCCACGGCGATCGGCGGCAACGCGTGGGAGGGCGCGGGAGCCGTCTGGTGGGACGCCCTGACCTCCGACGCCGTCACCGCCTCGATCGACTTCGCCGGGTTCGCGACCGTGACGGTCGACGCCGCCGCTGCCCGGTTCGGCGCGGGCTCGTCGCGGCACACCGCCGTGCAGGACGCCTGGCGGTCGGTGGGCGTGCTCGATTGACCCGGACGCCGGGCGTACGGTCGGGGCATGCGCATCGACGTCCGCCGCACCGGTGGGCTCGCGGGCCTCTCACGGGGTTGGTGGGTCGACACCGACGCCTGCGACGACCCGTCGGGGTGGTCGGACCTCGTCGGAGCGCTGCCCCGCGACGCCCCGAGCGCTCCGGCACCAGGCGTCCGCGACGACTACACGTGGACGATCACCGTCGAACGGACGACGGTCACCATCCCCGGCACCCGCCTCGACGGCCCGTGGGCGGCACTGGTGACGCGCGTGCGCACCGAGGGCACCCCGACCTGACGGACGCACGCCGCACCTGCCGGCGCCCGCGCCCGCGGCGTTCGCTCAGGCCACGTCGATGACCGTCAGGCGACGCGTCGGACGGGTCATGGCGACGTAGACCGCCGCGGCCGCCCGTGCCGCGTCCGCCCCCACCCGCTCCGGGTCGACGAGCAGCACGCCGTCGAACTCCAGGCCCTTGGCATCGGCACCGGTCAGCACCGTCACCGATCCCGGCCGCGGCGAGCCGAGGGACCGGACGTCCGCCTCGGTGCGGGCGAGCCGCTGCCGCACGGCGTCGACGTCCGCCTCGGGCACGATGACGCCGATGGTGCCGGAGCCGATGTGGTCCCGCTCGGTGTCGACGACCGACGCGACGGTGTCGAGCACCTCGGCGCGGGACGTCTGCAGCCGCACCACGGGGTCGCCGTCTCGCACGGCCTCGTTCCGGGTGACCGAGAGCCCGGCAGCGTCGGCGAACTCGCCGGCGGCCTGCACGATGGAGCGCGGCGTGCGGTAGTTGACCGTCAGTTCCTCGACGCGGTGCGCGATCGGCACCTGCGGCGCACGGCCCCGGCGACGACGAGCGAGTGCGCCGATGACGTCGTCCCAGGTGCGGGCGGCTCCCGGCGAGGAACCCTGCGCCATGTCACCGACGATCGTGAACGACCGCAGCGGGTTCCGACGGGCCAGCACCCGCCACTGCATCGGGGAGAGCTCCTGCGCCTCGTCGACGACGATGTGCCCGTAGGTCCACTCGCGGTCCTCGGCAGCACGCTCCGCGGTGCTCCGGGCGTCCCCGCCCTCGGCGAAGGACCCCGCCACCTGCTCGGCGGTGACGATGCCCTCGACGCCCATGTTCTCGATCGCCTGGCGGGCGTTCTCGATGTCGCGGTTCCGACTCGCCTTCGCCGCACGCTTCGCCGCACCGCCGGTCGGGTCGAACGGCCCGAGGAGCTCGGCGGCCTCGTCGAGGAGCGGGACGTCCTCCACCGTGAACGCCGCCCCGCGTGCGCGCAGCAGCAGGGCGCGGCGCTCCGGGGTCCAGTGCGGGGTGAGCGACGCGAGCCAGTTCGGCCGGGCGTAGAGATCCTCGAGGAACTTCTCCGGCGGCAGCGGCAGCCACGCGGTGTTGAGCAGCACGCGGGCGTCGTACGACGAGCGGATGTCCTCGCGCAGGACCTTCTCGTCCGCCTCGTCGACCGCGGTGCCGCGCGCCCGGAGCTGGTCGGCGAGCAGGCGGGTCATGGCGTCGAGCGCGATCTTGTTGAACGTGATCCGGGCGACGTTGTGCGGCTTGCCGCGGTCCTGCGCACGCTTCATGGCGTCGGCGACGAGCCCGGGCGGCACCACGAGCCGTTCGCCCTCGACGTCGAGCGTGACGGGCTCGGTGGGGACGACCTGCCGCGACCGCACCGCACGGCGGAACAGCTGCGCCATCTCGGCCGAGCCCTTCACCGCGGCGACGTCACGCACGTCGTGCTTCGTGGCGTGCACACCCGGGTACAGCGACCCGAGGGAGGCCATCACGACACCGGTCTCGCCGAGGGACGGCAGCACCTGCTCGATGTAGGTCAGGAACGCCGGGGACGGTCCGACCATGAGCACGCCGGAGCCCCGGAGCCTCTCGCGGTAGGAGTACAGCAGGTAGGCGGCGCGGTGCAGCGCGACGGCGGTCTTGCCGGTGCCGGGGCCGCCCTGCACGATGAGGACGCCCTCGAGCGGGGAGCGGATGATCCGGTCCTGTTCGCCCTGGATGGTCGCGACGATGTCCGTCATCCGACCGGTGCGCTCGGCGGTGACGGCCGCGAGCAGTGCCCCCTCGCCCTGCAGGTGCGTGCGTTCGTCGTCGTAGAGGGTGGCGTCGAAGACCTCGTCCTCGATGCCGACCACGCTGCGGCCGTCGAGGGTGAGGTGCCGGCGCGCGCGCATCCCCATGGGGTGGGCGGCGGTCGCCTGGTAGAAGGCACTCGCACCGGGGACGCGCCAGTCGAGCAGGAGCGGACGGTGCTCGCGGTCACGCAGCCCGACGCGGCCGATGTACCGGAAGGCGTCCTCGTCGCTGTCGGGCTCGGAGACGTCGAGCCGACCGAACACCAATCGGTCCCCCACGCGCTCGAGCGTCGCCATGGTGTCCTCGTAGAGCCGCGCGTAGGCGTCGCGCTCGCTGCGGCTCTGGTGGTTCCCGCCGACCGCCTGACGGCGGGTCTCGGCGAGTCGCTGTTCGGCCTCGGCGGTCAGCTCGTCGAGTCGGGCGAAGAGCCCGTCCACGTAGTCACGCTCGCGGTCGATCTCGGTCGGTTCGGACACACACAACCCTTCGGGAAAGAGGGGTGTCCAGTGTAGTCCCGCGGGACCGACACCGCTGACGGACGGGAGGCACGGTGCCAGCTGGCACCGTGCCTCCTGTCCGTCAGACGCGGAGCGTCCTACATCTCTTCGTGCGTGTCCGGGTCGGCGTCCCACAGCCGCCCGCGCTCGAGCGCGGAGATCGCCGCGACCTCGTCCTCGGTCAGCTCGAAGCCGAACACGTCGAGGTTCTCGCGCTGCCGCGCCGCGTCGCCCGACTTCGGGATCGGTACGGCACCGAGCTGGACGTGCCAGCGGAGCACGACCCGACCCGGGGACACCCCGTGCGCCGCCGCGGCGTCGACGATCGGCTGCTCGGTGAGGAGCTCCGACCGGACAGCGAGCGGACTCCAGCTCTCGGTGACGATGCCGAGCTCCTGGTGCACCTTCCGCAGGGCTGCCTGCGGGAAGTACGGGTGCAGCTCGACCTGGTTCACGGCAGGCGCGACCCCGGTGGCGTCGACGATGCGACGGAGGTGCTCCGGCGTGAAGTTCGAGACGCCGATCGAGCGGACCTTGCCGCTGTCACGGAGGTCGACGAAGGCCTTCCAGGTGTCGACGAACTTGTCCACCGACGGGTTCGGCCAGTGGATCAGGTACAGGTCGACGTGGTCCAGGCCGAGGTTGCCGAGGGTCTCTTCGATCGACCGGTGCGCCTCGTCGTAGCCGTGGTGCCGGCCGGGGAGCTTGGACGTGACGACGAGGTCCTCACGCGCCACGTCGGACTCGCGGACGGCCTTGCCGACCGCGTCCTCGTTCCCGTAGTTCAGCGCCGTGTCGAGCAGCCGGTAGCCGCTCGAGATCGCGGTGCCGACCGCCGCGGCGCCCTCGTCGCCGTTGAGGCCGTACGTGCCGAGACCGAGCTCGGGGAACCGGTGGCCGTCGTTCAGCTCGATCGTCGGGGCACCGACCTGCATCAGCGGACCCCGAGCAGGTCGATCACGAAGATCAGGGTCTTGCCCGAGAGGAAGTGTCCACCGCCGGCCGGGCCGTACGCGAGCTCCGGCGGGACGACGAGCTTGCGGCGCCCGCCGACCTTCATGCCGGGGATGCCCTCCTGCCAGCCGCGCACCAGGGCCGCGAGGGGGAAGTCGATCGGCTCGCCGCGGTTCCAGGAGCTGTCGAACTCCTCGCCCGTCTCGTACTCGACGCCGGCGTAGTGCACCTTGACGGTCGAGCCGGCCGATGCCACGTCGCCGGAGCCCTCGACGATGTCGGTGATGACGAGCTCGGTGGGGGCCGGGCCCTCGGGGGCGTCGAACTCGGGCTTGCTGTTCAGGTCAGTCATGCGAGCCAGTCAACCAGAGACGGCGGACAGCCCCCAGAATGGTTCCACCGTGACACCACCGACTCCCGCACCGCCGCGCCGCCGTATCCTCGCCGACCTCACCCCACTCCGCCGCTCCCCCGCCTTCGCCCGGCTCTGGGCAGGGACCGCGATCGCCGGCATCGGCACCCAGATGACCACCGTGGCCGTCGGCCTCGAGGTCTACGAGATCACCCACTCGACCTTCGCCGTCGCGCTCGTCGGCGTGATCGCGCTGCTGCCGATGATCGTCGCCGGGCTGTACGGCGGAATGCTCGCCGACGCCTTCGACCGCCGGACCGTCGCGGTCGTCTCCTCGATCATCGCCTGGGTGGCGGTGGCCCTGATCGCCACGCACGCCTGGCTCGGCCTGCACAGCGTCGTGCTGCTCTACGTGCTCGCGACGGTGAACGCGGTGGCCGCGACCGTCAGCAACGCCGCACGCTCCGCGATCGTGCCGCGCCTGGTCGGGACGGACCTGCTCCCCGCGGCGAGCGCCCTCGGCGGGATCGCGGCCGGGTTCCAGGTCACCGTCGGGCCGGCGGTCGCCGGTGTGCTCATCGCCGCGGTCGGGTTCGCACCGACCTACACGATCGACGTCGTCCTGTTCACGTTCGCCTTCCTCGGCGTCTTCACCCTGCCCCGGATGCCCGCCGATCACGACGCACTCCGACCAGGGCTCAGCTCCCTGATCGAGGGCGCGCGGTTCCTCCGGCGGTCCCGCAACATCACCATGACGTTCGTCCTCGACATCTGCGCGATGACGTTCGGCCAGCCGCGCGTGCTGTTCCCCGCGATCGGCGCGCTCGTGATCGGCGGCGGGTCGATCACGGTGGGCACGCTGACCGCCGCGTACGCGATCGGGGCACTGCTGTCGAGCGTGTTCTCCGGCCCGCTCGGGCACGTCCGCCGGCAGGGCGAGGCCGTCGGCTGGGCGATCACGGCGTACGGCGGGGCGATCGCGGCCTTCGGCGTGGTCATCGCCCTCGCCGGCGTGCTCGGCGGCCGATCCGGCGAGGCGTTCTCGGTCGGCATCCTGCCCGCGCTCGGGCTCGCCGCGCTGTTCCTCGCAGCGGCCGGCGGTGCGGACAACGTCAGCTCGGTGTTCCGCAACACGATCCTGCAGGCGGCGTCGCCGGACGGGATGCGCGGGCGCCTGCAGGGCATCTTCATCGTGGTGGTCACGGGTGGCCCGCGGCTCGGTGACCTCTACGCGGGCCTCGTCGTCGCGGCGGGCATCGCGTACCCGCCGATCATCGGCGGCGTGCTCATCATCGGCCTCGTCGCGCTGCTCCTCCGCCTGGTGCCGAGCTTCCGCCGCTACGACGCGCTGCACCCCCACGCCAACTGACGGCGAGCGGCGGCGGGCGGGGCCGCAAGACACCGGTGTTCGCGCGTGGAACACCCGCGTTCCGCGGTGCGGAGCGTGAACACCGGTGTCTTGCAGGCACATCAGCGTGACCAACGGGCGGACTGGAGGCGCGTGGCGGCGCCGCCACGCGCCTCCAGGCCGTCACGTGTCGGGTACCGTACAACGCATGCCGGACAGCGCATCGCGCGACCTCCAGCGGACGGGAGTCCGCGCCGTCGTCCGGCGCACCTACCACTCGGTGATCCGGCACCGCGTCGTCGACGCGGCTGCATCCCTGACGTTCTTCGCCCTGCTGACGGTGTTCCCCACCGCGCTCACGGTGGTGTCCGCGTTGTCGGTGGTCGACCGGCAGGGCGACAGCCTGTCGGACATCATCGAGGTGCTCGGGTTCATCGTGCGCCCCGAGACCGCCGAGCACCTCGAGACCCCGCTCCGACAGCTGCTGACGCTCGACAACCCCTGGCTCGGGTTCTCCACCGGGGTCGTCCTGACACTGTGGTCGCTGTCCGGGTACGCCACCGCGTTCGGCCGAGCGATGAACACGGCGTACGAGGTCGAGGAGGGCCGGCGGATCTGGAAGTTCCGCAGCATGATGCTCCTCGTCACGCTGCTCGTGATGGCCGGCGGCGCGATCGCGATCGTGATCCTGCTCGGCACGCCGACCATCTCCGCCGCGGTCATCCGGCAGCTCGGCTGGGCGCCGTGGATCGACGACGTGTGGAACGTGGTGAAGTGGCCCGTCCTCGCGGTCGACCTCGTCGTGATGGTCGCCGTGCTCTACTACGCGACGCCGAACGTGAAGACGCCGCAGCTGCGCTGGGTGTCCGCGGGCGCCGGGTTCGCGATCGTGACCTGGGCGATGGCGACGCTCGGGTTCTCGATCTACGTCGAGACCATCGGCGGCGGCAACAAGGCGTACGGCTGGCTCGGCGGCGCGATCCTGCTGCTCGTGTACCTGTACATCTCGAACTTCGTGCTGGTCGTCGGTGGGGAGCTCGACTCCGAGGTGATCCGGATGCGCCAACTGCTCGCCGGCATCGAGGCCGACGAGTCGATCCGGCTGCCCCTCCGCGACGTCACACGGAACTTCACGCTCGCACGCTGGCGGGACGCGGACATCGCGGCCGCCCACCACGTCCGGACCGCGGCCATGCAGCGCATCGACGAGGACGAGTCGCCGGAACCGGAGGAGCAGCGGGAGCACCTGCGGGAGATGTCCCAGCAGGTGCGCGCCGGCGAGTCCCCGCTGCCGTAGCGCCCGCCCGCGCGTCAGCGCTCGCGCGCGGCCCGGTCGAGCATCTCCTCGGTGACCACCGGGATCGCCCCCGTCGCGAGCTCGATGCCGGACAGGCGCGCCGGGCTGAGCACCCGCTGCACCTGGTCCTCCTCCATCAGCCCCGCCGCGATGACGAGCGTCGAGATCGGCGTCGAGGTCGTCAACGCCGTGTGCGCGATCGACGCCGCGGCCGCGTACCCGATGTACGGCGTGAGGGCCGTGACGACACCGACGTTCGTGTCGACCTGCGCCGCGAGCTTCGCCTCGTTCGCCTCGATCCCGACGACGCAGTGGTCCCGGAGCGTCGCGCAGCCGTTCGCCATCCACTGCAGGGACTGCATGATCGAGTGCGCGATGATCGGCTCGAACGCGTTGAGCTGCAGCTGCCCGCCCTCGGCCGCCATGGTCACGGTGGTGTCCGCACCGGCTACGGCGAACGCGATCTGGTTCACGACCTCGGGGATCACCGGGTTGACCTTGCCGGGCATGATCGACGAGCCCGCCTGGCGAGCAGGCAGCGTGATCTCTCCCAGGCCCGCCTGCGGACCCGACGCGAGCAGCCGCAGGTCGTTGCAGATCTTGGAGAGCTTCGCGGCACTGCGCTTCACCGTGCCGGACAGGGTCATGAAGGCACCGGCGTCGCTCGTCGCCTCGATGAGGTCCGGCGCCGTGACGATGTCGAGACCGCTCGCGACCTGCAGCTGGCGACGGACCTCGTCGCGGTACTGCGGGTCGGCCGTGATGCCCGTGCCGATCGCCGTCGCGCCGAGGTTCGTCTCCGCCAGCAGCGGCATCACCGTTCGGAGCAGGGCGACGTCCTCCTGGATGGTGTGCGAGAAGCCGGTGAACTCCTGCCCGAGGGTCATCGGCACGGCGTCCTGCAGCTGCGTGCGCCCGATCTTCAGGACGTCGGCGAAGGCGCGCCCCCGCTCGGCGAACGCGTCGGACAGGAGCGACAGCTGCTCCGTGAGTCGTTGCACGCCGAAGATCATCGCGAGCTTCACACTCGTCGGGTACGTGTCGTTCGTGGACTGGCTGCGGTTGACGTGGTCGATCGGGTGCAGGTACCCGTAGTCACCCTTCTCGCGGCCGAGGAGCTCGAGGGCCCGGTTCGCCAGGACCTCGTTCGTGTTCATGTTCGTGCTGGTGCCCGCCCCGCCCTGCACCACATCGACGACGAACTGGTCGCGGAGGTGTCCGTCCCGGACCTCCTGGGCGGCACGGTCGATGGCGTCGGCACGCTCGGCGTCGAGCACCCCGATCGCCTTGTTCGCCCGGGCGGCGGCCTGCTTCACGGTGGCGAGGGCCTCGATGAGGTCCGGGTACACCGCGATCGGCACCGAGGTGATCGGGAAGTTCTCCAGCGCGCGGAGGGTGTTGATCCCCCAGTACGCGTCCGCCGGGACCTCTCGCGAGCCGAGCGAATCGGTCTCGGTGCGGGTCTGGGCGCGTTCGTGGGTCTGTGCTGCTTCGTTGCCGGTCACGCCCACGAGGGTAGCCCGTCCAGCCGGTCGGGTCCGGGCCCGGCGCGCGCGGGCGAGTCGCGATCTGCGTGGACGACGCGGGTCGCGCCGTGGACGCACGCAGGGACGGACTGGAGGCACGGTGCGGGCTGGCACCGCGCCTCCAGGCCGTCAGGGGGTCGCGCCCAGGGCGCGCCTGCAGTCCGTCAGTGGAACTGCGGGACGATCAGGTAGATGCCGTAGAGCACGGCTGCGCCGGAGACGACGAAGCACGCGACGGACAGCGTCCGGAACCAGCGCACCGCAGCCGTGACGTTCGACGGGTGCGGGAACCCGACGGTGGCCGGACCGATCGTGCCGTCGTCCTTCACGGTGAACTTGCCGGCGCGGGTGTCGGCGGCGCTCCAGAAGCGCAGGCCGATCGAGTACACGGTGACCACGAAGCACGCGCCGATCAACGACACGATCGCCACGGTCAAGAAGGCAAACCAGTCGATGCCCATCAGCGACGACCTCCCTTGCGGCCGGCCATCCGGCGGAGCGTGCGCTCCCGGCTCAGCTCGGCACGGCGTGCGGCGACGTTCTCGGCGCGCTTCTTGCGCTGCAGGTCGCGGAGTTCCTTGCGGGTGAACACCGCGTTCGCGGCGACGTCGACCTCGATCGCGGCGGCCTGCTCGTGCGGCTTCCGGAGCGACCAGAGGTACAGGCCGAGGATCACGGCGGCACCGACGACCGCGTCGATGACCAGGCCCGTGACGCCGAGGCGGGCGATGCCCGAGGCCACCGCGCCGACCGCGGCCGATGCCGGCAGGGTGATGAACCAGGCGATGACGATCTTGCCGGCCGTCGACCACTGGATCTTCGAACCGCGGCGACCGAGGCCGGCACCGATGATCGAGCCGGAGGACACCTGCGTGGTCGAGAGCGCGAAGCCGAGGTGGCTCGACGCCAGGATCGTCGCGGCGGTCGATGCCTCTGCCGCGAAGCCCTGCGTCGCGCGGATCTCGGTGATGCCCGAGCCGAGCGTCCGGATGATGCGCCAGCCACCGGTGTAGGTGCCGAGGGCGATCGCGAGTGCACAGGCGACGACGACCCAGAACTGCACGCCCTGGTTCGACGACTGCGCCCCGGAGGCGATCAGGGTCAGCGTGATGACGCCCATCGTCTTCTGCGCGTCGTTCGTGCCGTGCGCGAGCGACACCATCGAGCTCGTGAAGATCTGGCCGACCCGGAAGCCGCCGCGCTCGTTCGGGAACACCGGGCGCTTCGTGATCCGGTAGGCGATGCGGGTCGACAGGAAGGACACCAGCGCCGCGATGACCGGCGACAGGAACGCGGGGATGATCACCACCGTCAGCAGGGCCGCGTAGTTGACCGCGTTGAACCCGGCACCCACGATCGCGGCGCCAATGAGCCCGCCGAACAGCGCGTGCGAGGACGACGACGGCAGCCCACGCAGCCACGTGATCATGTTCCAGACGACCGCGCCGATGAGGCCCGCGAAGATCATCTCGGGCGAGATCGCCACACCACCCGGCCCCTCGTTGATGAGGCCGTGCGAGATCGACGTCGCGACGGCGGTGCTGAGGAACGCGCCGACGAGGTTGAGCACCGCGGCGACCGTGACCGCCACCTTGGGCTTCATGGCCCCGGTGGCGATCGGTGTCGCCATCGCGTTGGCGGTGTCGTGAAAACCGTTTGTGAAGTCGAAGAAGAGGGCCAACGCGATGACCAGGACGACTATGAGTGTGATGTCCACCGCCGGCCAGTGTTCCCCATCAGGCACCCCCAGGGCAAACCCTCCCGGACACCTGGCGTTCATGTCGCCTTCGGACTCGTTCAGGTTCGGAACCATTCCGATGGAAGAATGGACCGCATGGACACCGTCGAGCTCCTCATCCTGTTGATCGGATCGCTCGCGGTGACGGGGTTCGCTCGGGCGAAGGGGCTGCCCGCTCCACTGCTCGTGACCGCGGTCGCCCTGGCGGCGTCGTTCCTGCCGGGACTCCCGCCGATCGAGATCGACTCCGAGGTCATCCTGACGCTGATCCTGCCGCCGCTGCTCTACTCCGCGGCACTCGACGTCTCGTGGCAGAGCTTCCGGCAGTCCATCAAGCAGATCCGACGGCTCGGCATCTTCCTCGTGATCATCACGGCGCTGGCGGTCGGCGTGGTCGCGTACTTCCTCATCCCCGACATGACCCTGCCGGCCGCGATCCTGCTCGGTGCGATCGTGGCCCCGCCGGACGCCGTGTCGGCCGCCGCGATCGGCCGCAAGCTCGGGCTCCCCCGGCGGGTGATGACGGTGCTCTCGGGCGAGAGCCTGATCAACGACGCGGCCTCGCTGACCCTGGTGCGGGTGTTCACGCTGATCATCGCCGGCACGTCGCTCACGGTGTGGCAGGACCTCGGGATCTTCGGGCTCGCGATCGGTGTCGGGCTCGCCGTCGGCATCGTGCTCGGTGTGCTCGTGCACTGGATCCGGATGCGGATCAACGACCCCGTGGTCGAGACGATCATGAGCATCCTGCTGCCGTTCGTCGCCTACATCCTGGCCGAGGACCTCTCCGGCTCCGGGGTCATCGCGGTCGTCACCGCCGGCCTGTACATCGGCTACAACTCGCCGAAGGAGGGCTACGCCACCCGCCTGCAGGAGCGCCCGCTGTGGACGAGCATCGACGTCATCCTCGAGGGGTTCGTCTTCGCCCTCATCGGCCTGCAGCTCAACACCGTCGTGCAGGACCTCGTCGAGAGTGAGCGCAGCCTGGCCCAGACACTCACCGCCGCGGGCGTGGTGCTCGTCGTCGTGATCCTGGTGCGGCCGCTGTTCATCTTCGAGTCGTACGTCCGGAACCGCTTCAACGGCCGGTGGCTCCGACCGTTGCGCATCCGGTTGTCCCGCGGCCATCCCTCGCTGCGGTGGATGCGCGGGTCCGCCGAGCCGAAGCTCAACTGGCGCGAGCTCACGGTCATCTCGTGGACCGGCATGCGCGGCGTGGTCACCCTCGCCGCCGCGGTCTCGGTCGTCGCCAGCCCGACGAAGATCCCCGCGCAGGACACGATCTTCATCATCGCGTTCATCGTGACGGTCGGCACGTTGCTCCTGCAGGGGCTGACCCTCCCGTTCGTGATCCGCGCGCTCAAGGTGCAGGACCCGTCGGAGGACGACGAGGACCTCCGCAGCGAGATGCGGCTCAACCAGCGCACCACCGAGGCCGCGATCGAGCTGCTCGAGAAGCGTCGGCCCTCGTGGTCGGAGCAGTACGGTCCCGAAGCCGTCGACTCCGTCGTGAACCGGCTGAAGGCGCGACTCGAACGCCAGGCCGAGACCTTCCGTCGCGACGCCGAGGAAGAGGAGGACGAGGAGCGCAACGCCCCGGTCCGCCTCCGTGGCTCGCAGATCCAGGACATCCGGCGGGAGCTCCTCGACCGGCGGCGGGAGATCGTGCTCGAGGAACGCGAGAAGGGGAACCTCGACGAGGAGGTCATGCGCCGCGTGCTCGTGACGCTCGACGCGGAAGAGCTCGCGATGGATTCGGCGCAGGCCTCCCGCAGCCGCTCCTGAGCGCCGGACCACCCGGCAACGGCCCAGCACGCGAGCAGCCCTCCGGGCGTATCCTGGCGGCCCGACCCAGAACAGGAGCGCTACGCCGAGTGAGCACGCCGCGGAACGACGTCCCCAGGAACAACGACCTCCCGGATCGTGACGGTGGGCCGAGGCAGAACTCCGCTCCGAAGCAGCGTGCGACGCGTCCCTCCACCCGCGGTGGATCGAGACCTCGCCGAGGCGCCCCGGTCGCCGGCACCCGCCCGAGCCGCACCGGCAGCACCGGTAGGGTCCGGCAGGCGCCCGTCCCGGAGCCGCAGCGGATCAGCCGCTACCGGCGTTGGTTCGGCACCCTCCACCCCTCGCTGCAGCTGATCGGCCTGCAGCTCTGGATGCCGCTGTTCTTCATCGTCGGCTTCTGCCTCTGCTACGTCTTCGCGTTCCACGCCCCGCACCCGCACGACGTCCCGATCGCGCTCGTCGGCAGCGACCCGACCCTCGTCGCCGCCATGCAGAAGGCACTCCCCGGCGAGTACCTCTTCCACACCTACGACTCCCTCGCGCAGGCGAAGCGCGACGTCCTCGCCGGCACCATGGCGGTGGCGTACGACCCGTCGACGAACGAGGTCTTCAAGGCGACGGCGCACCAGTTCCAGGTCGCCTCGCTCGTCCCGGTCGCCCTCAGCACCGTCCTGACCGGCATCGGGGTGGCCGCGCCGACCGTCACCGAACTCGCGCCGCTCCCCGCTTGGGACGAGTACGGCACCGTCGCCATGTACGTCATGCTCGCGTGGTGCATCGGCGGCTACATGGTCGCGATGTTCATCGGCATCATGGGCGGGCCGCTCCGGCACCGCACGCGCATGGCGGTCATCGTGGTGGGCGGCCTCGTCATCTCGCTCATCACGAACACGCTCGCCGGCCCGGTCGTCGGTGCCATCCACGGGCACTGGATCGAACTCGTCCTCATCGCGTGGGGCTGGATCGTGGCGATCGGCCTGGCGGTCAACGGCCTGAGCTACTTCGTCGGCCGGTTCATCGCCGCGCCGGCCATGATCTGCTTCGTCTTCCTGTCGATGCCCTCGTCCGGCGGCGCGTACCCGAAGTGGTTCATGCCGGAGCCCTTCGCGTGGCTCAACAACGTCGTCGTCGGCTCGAGCATGGTCGACATGATCAAGCACCAGATCTACGGCGTCGGCCCGTCTTACTCGCGCGGCCTCATCACGATGGCCTGCTACGCCGGTGCCGGACTCGTGCTCATGTACTTCGGCAAGATGTGGTGGGAACGTCGCCGGATCCGCGCCATCGTCACCGGCCGCACCACGATGTTCCAGGACGCCCAGACCGCCAACCGCGAGTTCCTCGGCAAGCAGCGCGACGCTGAGCTGGAGCGCCACGGGTTGACCTCGACGGAGACCGGGACCCTCAGCGTGCTGCGCGACTCCGACTGGGAGGACGACCGCGCGAACGGCGACGTCTTCATGGGCGGCCGCGACGGCCTCGAGACCGAGACCACGCCGACCGGGCGCATCCCCGTGGTGCGTGGTGCGGACCGCACCGGTCCGGTGCAGCGGCCTGGGCCCACGCGGCCCGGTTCCGGCGCGTCGCGGAGCCTGCGGAGCGACGTGACGGCCGAGGCCGTGGGGGGAGGCGCGGGGACCGGCCCACGGACCCGTCCCGTTCCTCGCGTGGACGGCTCCAGGGCCCCGGTGCGGTCCGACGCGTCGGGTCGCGACGCGGACGACGGCCGTCCCCACGGTCGCCACGCGGACCGCTGACGTCCCGGGCCGCGAGTATCCTGGGGGCATGAACCCCCGCATCGCCTGGCACCGCGTCCTCGTCACCGTCGTCGTCGTGTTCCTCGTGCTGACGGTCGGCTTCTACGCCGCGAGCGTCGTCCTCGCACCCGCAGACGGCCGGAACGTCGCGGGCCTGTTCGTCGGATGGGCGATGTTCGCCATGGTCGGCGCGATCGTGTTCGGCATCATCGACTTCTTCGTCCGCCCGCTCGGCGGCCGCAGCGGTGACGCCGAGGTGATGGCCGCTGCGGAGGAAGCCCGCACCGGCAGCACCCGCACGCAGACCCGTTAGGCCGGGGGTTCGAGGCCGGTACCGGTGTAGCCCGAGACCGTCGCGTCGTCCTCGGCGAACGTGAAGCGTGCCCGGACCGATCCTCCGCGGAGCACCCCCGGCAGCCAGTACTTCGCGTCGTCCCACATCGCGTCGTACGGCACGGCGTCGACCGGGATCCACCGGGGTACGAGTTCGTCGCTGCCCGACGGGCTGCCCTGCCAGCGGCGGCAGACGAAGACGTCCGAGACCTGGGACCAGGACGGACGGTACGGGAACTTGTAGTCCAACGTGCCACGCGCCTCCAGGTCGTCCGCCTCGATCCGCAGGCCGACCTCTTCAGCGACCTCGCGCACCGCGGTCTGGACCGCGGACTCCCCCGGCTCCCGCTTGCCGCCGGGGCCGACGAGGCGGCCCGTGCCGAGGCCGCGCCGCTTCTCGCCGAGGAGTACCTCGGGGCCGTCGACACCGTCGCGCACCAGGTAGACGACGACCACGGCGGGGTGCTGGGACTTGCTCTCGTCGCGCGGGTTCACGCGTCAAGTCTGGCCGAAGTTCTGGCGTAGGCTCTTTCCATGGCAGGCGTGCTGCGGGGGCATCATGGCTGAGTCCCGCAGGGCGGGGCGCAGCCTCGAAGTGCTGCGTGCCGAGGCCGCAGAGGAGATCTCGATGCTCGTCGAGCACCGGAGCCGTCAGGGCGAGGACCCGTGGGAGTTCATGCCCACGCTCCCCACCGTCGACGAGCAGGTCGTGCTCATCCTCCGTGCGGACGCCGTCGAGCTCGACGCCGCGATCGGGCAGCGGAACGCGCAGTGGTCCATGCACCCGGCGTCCGGTCAGGGCACTCGCCTCGGCGAGGAGTACCACCGTCTGCGTCGCATCGCCCTGCAGCACCCGGAGCTGACGCCGGCGGTGTGGAAGCTCCTGGGCGCCCTGCCCGAGGCCGGCTAGGTCGTTCCCGGCCGGGCTGCGGTTGGATGGTGGCATGACCGAAACCGTCCTCGCCGTCCTGAACCAGCCCTCGCGCGACGCCGCACCGCACGACCCCGCCGCGGACGCCTTCACCTGGGCGAAGCCGCTCGAGGAGCACATCCAGGTGCAGGACCTCGGCATCACCCGCGGGGACGGCGTCTTCGAGACCATCACCGTGGTCGACGGACACCCGCAGGCCCTCGAACCGCACCTCGCGCGCTTCGGCCGCTCGGCGGCGATGCTCGACCTGCCCGAACCGGACGCCGACGCGTGGCGCCAGGCGATCGAAGCGGTCTGCGCCCGGCTCGACCCGGTGCGCGAGGCCTTCGTCAAGACCGTCCTCACCCGCGGTGTCGAGGGCACCGACCGCCCGACCGGCTGGGTGTACGGCGCCCCCTCCCCCGACTCGACCGCCGCCCGCACGGAGGGCATCTCCGTCGTCACGCTCGACCGCGGCTACCGGCACGATGTGGAGCGCACGTCGCCGTGGCTGCTGCAGGGTGCGAAGACCCTGTCGTACGGCGTCAACATGGCGGCGCTGCGCGAGGCGGTCCGACGGGGTGCGGACGACGCCGTCTTCGTCTCCACCGACGGCTACGTGCTCGAGGGCACGCGCGCCAACCTGATCCTGTCCGTCGGTGGCCGGCTCGTCACGCCGCGCACCGACATCGGGATCCTCGCCGGCACCACGCAGGCGGACGTGTTCCGGTTCGCCGAAGAGTCGGGCATCGAGACGGCGTACGAACTCGTCACGCTCGACGACTTCCACGCGGCGGACGCGGCCTGGCTCGTGTCGAGCGTGCGGCAGGCGGCCCCGATCCGTTCCGTGAACGGGACGCCCTGGTCCGTCGACGCGGAGCTCACGACGCGCATCAACGACTTCCTGCTGGCGCGCGAGGTCTGAGCGCGCGGCGCGGGCGCCGCGGGCGCCGCGGCGTCTCGTCTCGTCGAGACGAGACGCCGCGTTCTGCGCGAGACGCCCGGACAGCCGCGAGACGCCGTGCCGATCGCGAGACACCGCCGGAATCGGCGGTGTCTCGGCGCCGGGGCGGCGCCTCGCTTCGTGGGCGGTGCCTCGTCTCAGCGAGACGAGACGCCGCAGTGGGCCGGGAGGCACGGGGCCGGACGTGCGCGCACGTCCCGAACCGTGCCTCCAGGCTGGGCAGTCGCTACCAGCGCGGGGTGGTGACGCCGGTGCCGTCGACCCAGGCGAAGACGGACTTGCCGTCGATCCAGACGCGCGTCGCGCGGCTGGTGGCGTCGAGCGGGTCACCGTCCCAGAGGACGAGGTCGGCGTCGTAGCCCTCGGCGAGACGACCGAGGCGGTCGCCGAAGCCGAGGAACTCGGCCGGGTTCGTGGTGAGCGCCTCGAGCGCGGTCTGACGCGGGAGGCCTTCCTTGACGGCGGCGGTCGCCTGGTCGACGAGCATGTTGATCGGCACGACCGGGGCGTCCGTGGTGATGGCCACGCGGACCCCGGCGGCGGCGATCGTGGCCAGGTTCGGGATCCCGCGGTCGCGGAGCTCGACCTTCGAGCGGCTGGTGAAGAGCGGCCCGTAGATGACCGGGATGTCCTTCTCGGCGAGGACGTCCGCGATCTTGTGGGCCTCGGTGCCGTGGTTCACGACGAGCCGGTAGCCGAACTCCTCGGACAGCCGGATCGCGGTGGCGATGTCGTCGTGGCGGTGGGTGTGCTGGTCCCACACGAGCTCGCCGTCGAGGACGCGGACGAGCGTCTCCTTCGTGAGGTCGCGGGCGAACGGCTCGTCCTTCGCGGCGGCGGCGTCACGGGCGGCACGGTAGTTCTGCGCCTCGACGAAGGCGTCGCGGATGATCTTCGCGACTCCGAGGCGGGTGGACGGCGTCTGCCCCTTGCCGCCGTAGACGCGCTTCGGGTTCTCGCCGAGGGCGCTCTTGATGCTCACCGAGTCCGAGATGAGCTGCTCGTCGATCGTGCGCCCGCCCCACGTCTTGATCGCGACGCTCTGGCCGCCGATCGGGTTGCCGGAGCCGGGCTTGACGACGATCGAGGTGATGCCGCCGGCGAGGGCGTCACGGAAGCCCTCGTCGTCGATGTCGATCGCGTCGATCGCACGGACGCCGGCCATGTTCGGGCCGGTCATCTCGTTCGTGTCGTTGCCCGCTTCGCCGTTGGCTTCCTCGTGGATGCCGACGTGGCCGTGCGCCTCGACGAAGCCGGGCAGGAGCCACGCGCCGGCGGCGTCGACGACCTCGAGCCCCGGCGGCGGCGTGACGTCCGGGCCGAGGGCGGTGATGGTGCCGTCCTGGACGACGACCGTGCCGTCGAACTCGGGGGCGGAGACGGGGACCACGTGCGCGTTCGTGACGACGAAGGAGTTGCTCATGTCACCACGGTATCGAGGTGGGCCGACATCCCCGCCATGCATACAACATGCCGATTCCTGGCGTACATGCGCTCCGTTCTCGTACCGTCGCCGGACGACACCCACGCCACCCGGAGGAAGCATGCCGATCCCCGAGCACCCCTGGCCCGCACACACCACACGGACGGTGCCGTGGCGCAGCAGCGTCCGCCTCCCCCGCCCCGATCGTCGGACGACCTCGATCAGCGCCTCGATCCCGCCGTTCATCGCCGCAGCCACGTGGACCCCCGACCACGACACCGAGGCGCTGCTCGACCGCGCGGCCAGGGCGCTGACGGAGCTCGACGCACACCACGGCGCGGACCTTGGCGCGCTCGGCGGGGCGCTCGACAGGACCGAAGCGGTCGCGTCCTCCCGCATCGAGCAGGAGCCGGCCACCCTCGACGACGTCGCCCGTGCGGTGGTGGGTGTCCGCGCGAACACCAGCGCGGTGGCGGTGGTGCGTGCCGGAGACGCCATCGAGCGGCTGGTCTCGTCGGCTGGCTCCGGCACCATCACGCCGACCGCGGTGCTCGACGCCCACCGCGCGCTCATGCGGGACGACCCGGTCGACGGTCGGTACGCCGGCCGGTACCGCGACGTGCAGAACTGGATCGGCGGGGGTGTCACACCCCGGCTCGCACGCCACGTCCCGCCTCCGCCGGAACTGGTCCCGGCACTCATGGACGACCTGTTCGCGTTCCTCCACCGGGACGACCTGCACCCCGTCGCGCAGGCCGCCATCGCCCACGCGCAGTTCGAGTCGATCCACCCGTTCACCGACGGCAACGGGCGGATCGGGCGGGCCCTGATCGGTGCGGTCCTGCGTCGGCGCGGGCTCACCCGGGTGCTGACCGTGCCGGTCGCCACGGCGCTCGTCGCCGAGCAGGACCGGTACTTCTGGCACCTCGAGCGGTACCGGGACGGCCGGGTCGACGAGTGGGTCCGCGACCTCGCGATCGCCGTCGGCACGGTGTGCGACGAGGCCACACTTACCGCGCTGCTGCTCGCCGAGGCATCTGCCGGACTCGACCCGACGGTGCGCAGCGTCATCGGGGACGACCCGGTCCTGACCGAGGACCACCTGGCGGACCGCGTCCGGGCAACCGGACTGCACCACGACTCGGCCGTCGACACCGTCGCCGACGACCTGTGCCGGCGCGGGGTGCTCCGCGCCGTGACCGAACGCCGGCGCAACCGCGCCTGGGTGGTCGTCGGGATGGCCGACGAGCTCGCGGCGTTCGCCGATCGCGTCCGGGCCGCCGTCCTGCAACGGGCGAATAGGGTGGGGTGGTGAGCAGCGAGCACGCCCAGGCCACCCCGCCCACCGCCGCCAAGCGGCCCGTGACACGGACCCACCACGGCATCGACTTCGTCGACGACTACGAGTGGCTGCGGGACAAGGAATCACCCGACACCCTGGCCTACCTCGAGGCCGAGAACGCCCACACCGACGCGGCGACCGCGCACCTCGGTGCCCTGCGTGATCGGATCTTCACCGAGGTCAAGGACCGCGTGCAGGAGACCGACCTCTCCGTCCCGGTGCGGATGGGCGACTGGTGGTACTTCACGCGGACGTCCGAGGGCAGCCAGTACGGAGTCCACTGCCGTGCGCCGATCACCGGACCCGATGACTGGACGCCCCCCGCAGTGCTCGAGGGCGAGGCCACACTGCCCGGCGAACACGTCGTCCTCGACGGCAACGCGCTCGCCGACGGGCACGACTTCTTCTCGCTCGGCACCTACGACATCAGCGACGACGGAACCCGTCTGGTGTACGGCATCGACGTCGAGGGCGACGAGCGGTACACCCTGCACGTGCGCGACCTGGCGACCGGCACCGACCTCGGCGACGAGATCCCGAACACCGGTGCCGGGGCGACCTTCGACCCGTCCGGTCGCTACGTGTTCTACCCGACCGTCGACGATTCCTGGCGTCCGGACCGGATCTGGCGGCACACCGTCGGCAGCACCGCCGCCGAGGACGTCGTCGTGTTCGAGGAGCCCGACGACCGGTACTGGGTCGGGGTGGGAGTCACCCGCTCGTCGCAGTACATCGTGATCGAGCTCGGGTCGAAGATCACGTCCGAGGCCCTCGTCCTCGACGCCGCCGACCCCACGGGCGAGTTCCAGGTCGTGTGGCCGCGGCGCGAGGGCGTCGAGTACGAGATCGAGCACGCGATCGTCGGTGGTAGCGACCGCTTCCTCGTGCTCCACAACGACGGAGCCGAGAACTTCGAACTCGTCGACGTCCCGGCCGACGACCCGATGTCCGAGCGGGACCGCCGTGTGGTCGTCGCGCACCACACCGAGCGTCGGATCGAGTCGGTGGACGCCTTCGCCGGACACCTCGCGCTGGAGTACCGGTCCGAGGCACTCCCCCGCGTCGCGATCATCCCGATCGAGGGCGACGGCTACGGCGACGCCCACGAGGTCCCCTTCGACGAGGCCCTGTTCTCCGCCGGACTCGGCGGGAACCCCGAGTGGGACCAGCCCACGCTCCGCATCGGCTTCACCTCGTTCGTCACGCCGTCCGAGATCAGCGACCTCGACCTCGCGACCGGCGAGGTCACCGTCCTGAAGCGCCAGCCCGTCCTCGGCGGGTACGACCCCGCCGACTACGTGCAGGAGCGCGACTGGGCGACCGCGTCGGACGGCACGCGCGTGCCGATCTCGCTCGTGTGGCGTCGTGATGCCGTCGACACCGATCGTCCGGCGCCCCTGCACCTGTACGGCTACGGGTCCTACGAGCACTCGATCGACCCGGGGTTCAGCGTCATGCGCCTCTCGATGCTCGACCGCGGCGTCGTCTTCGCGGTGGCGCACGTCCGCGGTGGTGGCGAGATGGGCCGGCACTGGTACGAGAACGGCAAGACCCTCACGAAGAAGAACACCTTCACCGACTTCGTGGCGGTCGCAGAGCACCTGATCGACTCCGGACGGACCAGCGCCGAGCGACTCGTGGCCGAGGGCGGCAGCGCCGGTGGGCTCCTCATGGGTGCGGTGGCGAACCTCGCTCCCGAACGGTTCGCGGGCATCCTCGCCGCGGTCCCGTTCGTCGACGCGCTGACGAGCATCCTCGATCCCGATCTCCCCCTCACCGTCATCGAGTGGGACGAATGGGGCGATCCGCTGCACGACGCCGAGGTCTACCGCTACATGAGCGAGTACACCCCGTACGAGAACGTCCGGTCCGACGTGCGGTACCCGAAGATCCTCGCGGTGACCTCGATCAACGACACCCGCGTGCTCTACGTCGAGCCCGCGAAGTGGACGGCGAAGCTGCGTGAGGTCGGAGCGCCCGTCCTGCTCAAGACCGAGATGGCCGCCGGACACGGGGGTGTCAGCGGTCGGTACGACTCGTGGAAGGAGCGGGCGTTCGAGCTCGCGTGGCTGCTCGACGTCCTGGGGCTGGCGGACGAGTCCGCCTGACCAGCAGGCGCGCGGCGACCGGCACACGATGCGCACGCCCCGCGCCGCCCCGCGGCGCCCCGCGGCGCGCGCTCACACGCGGTTGAGCGCGTGCACCGCCTCGTCGTAGGACTCCTCGGCCAGCCGCACCCGGTCGCCCGCGAGGACGCCGTACCCGAACGTGCCCTCGCCACCGCGCTCGGCGATGCCCGAGTGCACCCGGAGCACGTCGAGCGCGTGCAGTGAGCGCACCCGCTCGGTGAGCACGTCCGCCGCGTCGCCGATGCGCTTCCACAGCGCGTGCGGGAAGGCGTCGTCGCCGAGAACGTCCATGGCCATCCGAGCACGGGTCGCTGCCCGCCAGGCCTGTTCGGTGGCCTCGCGCGCGGTCGCCTCGCGGTCGAGCACCGCGGACGAATCGTCGTCGTCCCCCACCGAGTCACGGACGAGTTCGCGGACGCGCGGCTTCTCGACCGCTGAGACGTCCTGTGCGACCTTCTTCGGTGACCGCAGTGCCCATGAGGTCGGTTCAGGCCGTTCGACAGCGTCGTCGAGCACGTCGAGCAGCTCGAGGAACGGTTCGCCGTGCAGGAACGCGACGACGTCCCGCACGGCCACCGCTCGGCGCTCCCGGGTCGCCGCGAGGATCCGCTCCCGGGTCATCGCGTCGACGAGGGCATCCTGCGCCGGGGACGACGCACGGGGCAGCCCGTCGACGAGGTACTCGGCCAGCGCGGCACGCGCCGTCACCGCGGCGAGCCCCTCGGCGGCCTCGGCCGCGCGGTCGACGTCGTCGGTCGGCGGGAACGCCGGCCGGTAGGACCCGATCACCGCGGCGATCCCGAGCGCGACAGCCGCCGTCTCACGGAGGTCCGCCTGCCCGCCGGACCGGAGCAGTGCCTCCTGGTCGAGCAGCGTGGAACGCAGCTTCCGGAGTCGCTTCACGAGCGCGCGTGCCGCGGTGCCCTTCTCGGGCTTGTCGGCGGACCGGAGGCGCGGTGCCGGTGCGCCGGCCAGCCCACGTGCCAGCTTGGACGACACGGCGGCGGGGCCGGCGCCGACGGCCGCGAAGCGACCGTCGAGCGCGGCGAAGAGCTCGTGGGCGACCTGCTGGTCGACGCCCTCGACGGTCTCGACCTCGACCTCGCGCCAGGTGCGCGGGGTCTCCGGGGCGTCGTCGTCGAGTCGCTGGGCAGCGACCTGGTCGTCGGCGAGCTCGGCGATCTGGTCGCCGTCCTCGTCGAGCAGGCGCGTGACGGTGCGGGTGGTGGTGATGCGGACGACCGGACGCAGGCCACGACCGCGGCGTTCGGTGAAGAGTACGGCGAGGACCTCGTCCGGCACGGTGTCGGCGTCGTCGGTGAGCGGGAAGTGCTGCTCGTGCCGGACCGTGTCGGACGCCGCTCGCTTGATGTGCCAGCCGGCGTCGGGGCCACCCGTGCGGCGGCGCACCGTCACCCGGGCGGCGACGAGGTCGTACCGCTCGGTGTCCCAGTAGGTCGCGTCGAGTTCGAATGGTTCCTGGTGGTCGGTGCGGAGGATGCCGCCGGCGCCGATCAGGTCGGGGAGGGAACCGCCCTCGGGCAGGTCGTAGGTGCGCTCGATCTCGAGGTGCGTGTCGCTCACGCGCTCCTGTCTACCAGTGCTTCGCCGTGCGGCTCGACCAGCGGGGGTGCATCCGTGGAGAACCGGCCGGCGACGATCGCCGCGACGACGGCGACGAGGAACGGGATGAGCTGCCCGGTCCAGGAGACGAAGGTCATCACCGAGTACGACAGCCCGCTGCTCATCACGGCGTTCGTCAGCGGGAACGTGATGACCGACGCGATCACCGGGAGCACCAGAAGCGTCAGGGTCCAGCGTGGCCGCCTGACCGTCACGAGCCAGACCGCGAGCCAGGCGGCGGCGATGAGCCCGAGGGTGGCACCCGGCCAGACCGGCAGGTTGAGCGATCCGTTGACCAGCGCCCACCACGCGCAGGCGACGGCCATCGCTGCCACCGCCCCGATGACACGACGACGGAGCGGCACCCGGGCTGCCAGCAGGACCGCCGCGGCGACGGATGCACCCGGCACAAGTGCCAGACCGATGCCGACCAGCGTGAAGAGCGGCAATGCCGCAGCGAGACCGTTGTACCGCTGGAGCAGGGACAGCACGACGGAAGAGACGACGAAGGACACCACGGCGAGGCCCACCAGGACCGGGATCGTCGGGACGGTGTGCGGCGTGGCACGGACTCGGAGCGGTGCTGCGGTCATGGATTCCCCCCAGGTGGATCGGTGTCCGGCGCGACGGTGGAACAGCGCCGTGGTCAGTGCACCGAACGCGAGTGCGGTCGGTGAGAGGTCGAGTTCCCGGACGTCGCGGACGTCGGCGAGCCACTGCTCCCGACGAGCGTTCCGTTGGGCCGTGGGCGAGACGGCGACGGCCACCCCGACGAGGAAGCGGTCGAGCGCGGTCACGAGGTCACCGTCCGACCGGTCGGGCGTCCGGCGCGAGCGGCACGGGTCGCCGCGTCCGTCGCCGACCGGCGTGCGTCGACGAGTCCCCGCGCGGCCTCGGCCCCGTCGGCAGTGAACTCGTAGAGCCGTCGACGTGGACCCGGGCGGTCGGCGTCGTCGTCCCACGAGGACCGGATCCACCCCTGCCGCTCGAGGCGCTCGAGGATCGGGTAGACCGTGCCCGCCTGCCGCCCGGTCGCCTTGATGACGAGCAGTCCCCAGACGGCGCCGTCGCCCGAGAGCAGCGCCTCGAGCACGTCGAGCGTGGGTGCGGTCACGCGTTGGATCGATTGCATGCGCTCAACCTACCTATATCGAATAAGACACGCAAGGCCTCCAGGCGAGCGGGTTACCCTGAGCGCATGAGCGAGACGATCACCCGAGACGCGTTCGTGCCGGAGGCCGGCGCCGTCACGATGTTCACGACCACGTGGTGCGGCTACTGCGCGCGCCTGAAGAACCAGATGTCGAAGGCCGGCGTGCCGTACACCGAGGTCGACATCGAGCAGACCCCGGGTACGGCCGAGCTCGTCGCCGAGGTCAACGGCGGCAACCAGACCGTGCCGACGCTCGTGTTCCCGGACGGCAGCACGGCGACGAACCCCTCCCTCGCCGAGGTCCAGTCCCGCATCTGACCCCTCAGCGTCAAAACACCGGTGTTCGTGTGCCGAACCTCCCCATGCGGGGGTTCGAACCACGAACACCGGTGCTTTGCGGAGGGACCCCGCCCGGCGGGGGGACCGTGCCCTACCGGCCGCGCTCCAGCGCCTCGGTCAGCAGTGCCGCCATCGCGTCGAGCTGGATGTCACCCGAGTCGACGAGCTCCTCGTCCGAGCCGTCCAGGGCCCGGGCCGCGAGGGACGCCTTCGAGTCGATGAGCTCCGCGATCTTCGTGTCGATCGTCTGCGCCGCGATGATGCGCCACGCGGTGACGGGCTCTTCCTGCCCGATGCGGTGCACGCGGTCGATCGCCTGGGTCTGCTCAGCTGACGTCCACGACAGTTCGGCGAGCACGACGTTCGAGGACACCTGCAGGTTGAGGCCGACGCCCGCCGCGGTGAGCGAGCAGACGATGACGGCGACGTCGGGGTCGTTCACGAACGAGTCGATCTCTGCCGTGCGCTGCGCCGCCGTCTGGTCCCCCCGGACCGTGGCGGTGCGGAGGCCACGGCGTGCGAAGACCTCCTCCGCCTGGTCCATCACGTCGAGGTGCTTCGCGAAGAACACGACCTTGCCGACGTTCGACGCGAGCTGCGCGGCGTAGTCGGCCGCGAGCTGGGCCTTGGCACGCCCGATCCGCCGGACCATCGAGAACACGTTCTCTCCGGTCGACGAGGCGTCCTGGTCCTCGAGCTCCCAGCGCGCGACCTGCCGGACGAGCTTGTGGTCGATGCCGACGACCGGGTCCTGCCCGGTGCGGGCATCGAGCGCCTGGTGGTACCGGCGCACGAGCTTCGCGGTGAGCTCACGCTCGGCGTCGCGGATCGAACGACCTTCGTCGCCGTCGAGCTCGACGGGGATGTCGGCGATCCGGCGGGCCGGGATGTCCGCTGCGACGTCGACCTTGCGGCGCCGGACGATGCCCTGGTCGATGACGGCCTTGCGGGCCTCGACGAAGAAGCCGGGGTCGGCCGGGGTGAGGCCGATCTCCTCGAGCTCGTTCATGAGCTTCGCGCGGGGCTTCTTGTCGTCGATCCAGCCGAGGTACTCCCAGATGGTCCGGAAGTCCTCCACCGAGTTGATCAGCGGAGTACCCGTGAGCGCCATGAGCAGCGGGTTCGCGGTGCGCTGCCGGATCTTCTCGGCGAGCTGCAGCACGAACCTCGAGCGCTGCGAGTCCTTGTTCTTGATGAAGTGCGCCTCGTCGACGACCATGCCCTTGAACCCGAAGGCCCCGAGCCAGCCGGCGTGCCGGTCGAGGATCTCGTAGTTCACGATGACGATGTCCGCGAACCCGTCGAGGTCGTCGCCGTCACCGTGGATGACCGTCGAGGTGCGGTTCGGGACCCAGCGGGAGGCCTCGCGCGCCCAGTTCGTCTTGACGACGTTCGGCACGACCACCAGGAGCGGGAACGCGTTCGCGGCGTCGGCGGCGAGCAGCGACTGCGCGGTCTTGCCGAGACCGGGCTCGTCGGCGAGCAGGAACGTGCGGTGTCCCTGTGCCGCGGCGGCGATGAGCTCCGCCTGGTGCTTCATGAGCGTGGTGCCGGACTTCGAGTGCAGCGTCGAGGGCTCCGGCAGCGGCATCGTCGCCGCTCCCCCGCCCGCGCCGTACTCGAACGACTTGAACAGCGGCCCGAACAGTTCCCAGTTCGCCAGGCGACGCGGGTGTGCGACGGGCTGGTCGGCGAGGGCGAAGTCCGGTGGCAGGAACGGGTTCGCGAGCTGGCGCTGCACGACCGCCTGCGGAAGGACCGCACGCACGGGGGTCTCGACCGTCGGGGACGGCTCGGCCGCGATGACGAGTTCCTCGGGCTGCAGTTCCATACCGCCCGCGATCATCATGTCGCGCTTGACCGTGCGGGTGGTCTCGCTGACCGAGGCCTCCTCGGTCAGGAGCTGGATGACGCTCGTGTCGCGGGCCGCGGTCTTCGCGAGGATCGTCGCGACACCGTCGAGCCGCTTGAGCTGCTCCGCGCGCTGTGCGTCGGTGAGCTCCGTGTCGGCCTTGACCCGTGCGCGTTCCTCGCGCATGAGCAGGGCGACCGCCTGGAACTTCGAACGGTTCGACGCCTTGAGCGGTCCACGCTGCGCGGCCGCCTCGACCTCGCGCACCGCGCGAGCGAGGACGGGGATGACGCCGTCGTTGTCGAGCGGCCGGGTACGACGCGACGCGGTCCGCGTCCCGCCGGCTGCTCGCCGGGTGCCTGATCGAGCCAACGCTCCTCCTGTTCCGCCCGTTCATCGCGGGCGAGCCGCCCGTGGGCGGAAGTCCTGTGCCGGTGTCCGACGCGGCGTTCCGTCGCGGCCACCGGGTGGCACCGGATGCGACGGTCCGCGCCGGGATCCGGCGCCGTCACACGCACGTGACGCCCCCTCGGGACGACCACGGATCCGGTTCCCACCTCGGTCAAGTGACCGATTGCTGCGTCCGGAATCGACGCGGCACGCGGGAACGCGGTGCGTGCGCGCTCAGTTTACTCCCCGACCACCGACGGAGGCGACTCGACGACACCCGCGCGCGTCGCGCCTCCAGTCCGCCTCCCCCAACCACGTGTCGGACGGGAGGCACGACGCACCCCCGCCACGCGCCTCTCGTCCGTCGTCGCGACGGATCAGAGCGACGGTGCGGACCGCGGTCGGACGATTCCGTCCGACGGGACGACGGGAGTCGCCTCTGCGAGGGCGGCCTGCGTCGCAGCCAGGAGCTGCTCCGCGGTCTGGATGCCGTTCGCGGAGCCGGTCGTCGCCTGTCCGCCGGCGTGCGCGAGCAGCTGCGCGCCGATCGCCGGGCCGATGCGGTCCGCCTGCTCGGGGTTCCGCGCGACCCAGTCGCGCGCGACCGCGTCGGCGAGGCGCTCCGCCGCCGCGCCGCGCTCCGCGTCGCCACGCGATCGGTGCCACAGCCCGGTGACGACGAGGTGCGCGACCACGGCACCGATGTCGCGGACCGGGAAGCCCCAGCCCGCGGTGTCGATGTCGAGCAGGCCGGAGATGCGCCACGGCTCGTCCTCGTCGACGAACACCTGCTCGAGGTGCAGGTCACCGTGCACGACCTGCTTCGTCGCCGTCGCCCAGCCGATCGACCGCCGGCCGATCGCGTCGTAGAGTCCGTCGATCTCCTCGGCGTCCTGCGGTAGGGCGGCGACCAGGGTCCGGCGGTGCCAGTCGGCGTGGTCCATCGCGTCCGCACGCGCCTGCTGGGTCATCGGCACCGTCGCGATCCGCCCGGTGAGCGCCGCGAGGGACGCCACGAACCGCGGGTCGTCGGCGATGTCGAGGATCCGGCTGCCGGCCGGCACTCCCCGGATGCGTTCCAGCACGAGGAGACCGTCCCCACGACTGGACAGGACCCGCGGGACCGGCAGGCCGGCTGCGACGAACTGCTCGTGCGACTTCTCGATCGGGCCGACGCGGTGCGGCCGGACGACCTTGAGGAACACGGTGCCCTCGGCAGCGTCCACCCGGACCACCGCGCGCTTGCCCGGTCGGTACGCCGCGACGGTCAGGGTCGGGTCGGTCACGGGCATGCCGAGCGTGGTCAGGAGCTCGGCGACGGCGTCGCGGTAGGTCACCTGCGGCAGCACCGGCAGCCCGGGGTCGTTCGGGTAGGCCCACACCGAGACGGGCTCCCCCGTGGCCGGATCGGTGACGATCGCACTGTTCTGGTCGTGGGTCCCGCCGGTGTCGACGTAGGTCAGGACGGTGGCACGCTGACCGTTGCGGTCGACCGTGTCCACCTCGTAACCGTAGAGGTAGCCGTTCCCCGACGGCTCGACGGAGTGGGCGCGTGCAGCCACCACGGAGGTCCCGGAGCCGGCGAAGGCCTGCGGGATGACGCGCTCATGGTTGGGCCACACGACACCAGTCAACCGGACGGGGCGGGTTTCGTCGCGTTCGTGCACGGCTCGGCGCGCGGACCGTGGCTAGCGTGGTCGTCGTGAACCCGGTCGCGCGTCTCCGCAGCTCCAGCCGCACGCCGTTCCTGCAGGTCGTCAAGACCGCCGTCGCGGTGGTCGCCGCCGTGCTGCTCTGCCGGGTCCTCATCGACGGACCGTTCCCGACCTTCGCCGCGATCGCCGCGCTGCTCGTCGTGCAGCCGAGCATCAACCAGTCGTTCGTGAAGGGGCTCGAACGCAGCGCCGGGGTCGTCCTCGGCGTCGTGCTCGCCACCGGGTTCCACCTGCTGCTCGGCGACACCGTGTGGGTGGTGCTGCTCGTCATCGTGCTCGCGATCCTCATCGCCTGGGCACTGCGGCTCACCCCGACCTCGGCGACGCAGGTCGGCATCAGCGGGATGCTCGTGCTCACCGCCGGGGTGGTCACGCCGAACTACTCGGCGGACCGGATCCTCGAGACCGTCCTCGGCGCGATCGTCGCCCTCATCGTGAACGCCGTCATCGTGCCGCCCGTGCTGCTCGGCCCCGCCCACCTCGCCGTCGCCCGGCTCGCCCGCGACACCGCCGCAGCGTTCGAACGGGTCGCGATCGGCCTCACCGAGGGGTGGGACCACGACCGCTGGCACGAGGCCCTGCTGCAGGCCCGAGCGCTCCGGCACCAGCACGCCCGCGCCGAGGCCTCGCTCACCGCGGCCCGCGAGTCGTTGACGATGAACCCGCGCGGCGGCCGGCACCGGACCATCCTCGACGAGGACATCGTCGTCACCGAGCACCTGCGCGTCCTCGTCACGCGGGTCACCGGCATGACGCGGGCGATCCAGGACAACACCGCGCCGGACCTCCGGGCGGACCCGGTGGTGGGCAGCATCGCCACCGAGGTCGCACGGATCGCGGCGGACGTCCGGGCACTCAGTGCGCGGGTCGCGGACTCTCCGGTCCAGGCGTCGGTGGTCGCGGCGGTCGAGCCGGGTGCACCCACTGCGGAGCCCGCCCTCACCGCGCCGCTCGAGGTGATCCGGCCGAACTCGCGGCACTGGGTGCTCATCGGCGCGCTCCTGGAGGACATCCGGCGCGTCCGCGAGGAGCTGCTCGGCGAGGACGACTGACGCGCCCGGGTGTTCCGGGTGCTCGGGGGTGTGCGGCGCCCAGTGAGCAGAAATGGTCGAGTCCGCGCGACGAACCCGACGTTCTCTGCTCACTCGATGCCGGCGGGCCGGTCAGCGCGCGGCGCTCGCGGCCTCGGTCGCCGAGTGCACGATGTCGTCCCATATCGTCGCCGTCGGGACCGCGGCGTCGCTCGACACGACCTCGGCCGCCGCGAACCGGTTGATCTCCGCGACCACGGCGTCGGTCCCCGCAGCACGTGCGGCGCGACTGGCCACGTCGGGGACCGCAGCGCGCAGTTCGGCGACGATGCGATCGCGGCTGACGCCCTCCATGTCACCGAGCACGCCCATGCCCTTCCAGGCAGCGTCGAGCTCGGCACGCAGACGGACGAGGGCCGGGTGGTCCGGCGAGTCGTTCATGGTGCCCCCATCGGACGCAGCGTCGGGTACGCGCCGTCCGGAGC